>JGI24146J20443_1001570_pt1 | contig 13793 bp, 8 predicted proteins | sample BarGraIncub1131A_FD_20443 | JGI IMG/M metagenome (IMG submission 20443) | reverse complement strand
AGGCACTGCTCGAAGAGAACGCTATCTTTGCTGAGCAGATGAGTACACTATGAAAGTGTCCAACTTATAGGGGGTTGGGACACGATCTAGCCATCATATCCATGAGAAACTAACATACTCAATCTTATGCTCATCCAAAAACTTCCCAAATATAGAATATGCTTCATTCCCTTCAAAACGAACTTTAATAGCTTGTAAAAGTCCAGACTCATCTCCCGCTCCTATTTGAAATAATGAATACAATTTCTCAACCTCAATCGGCTCAATGGTGTAGTCATATTCATAATCCGAATCACCCAGGGCATTTTCAACCGATTTACCAGAATCATAACCATCAAAAATGAGTTGACCCTTTTCATTAAAGTAGAGTTCCATGGAAATCGTGATGTTTGGCAATTCTTTTTTATAAAGCGTTACTTTGTCCATATTGGTTTGTTTGTTTGTTTTTATTCAAATACATTCGAGGCATCATCATTCTTAGAGAAAGCAGCTTCCATTTTATCAGTTAAGTGAATAAACTTCATCAGATTATCGTATGTAATATGTGAATCCTCCTCAAGATCGGTTGACACGAAAATCCATAGCATCGAATTCTTTTCAATGGGCTGAATTTGCCTTTTGTATCTATCTGAGAACTTCTTAAGCATCAACTCAACTTTTGGTCTGACTGAATGCGAGTTAAAAGTAGAAGCACGTCCTAAGCATGATTCGATAACAAATTCAAATTGACCAGGTTTATTTTTCTGTTTAATTGAAAGTATAAATGGTCCTTGCCTATCTTTTCGAATTTTACAAACCCCATTAATTCTTAAAAATCGTTTGTCCATCTCAGGAGCAACATAAAAGGTATCTTTGATTAGCATTTCATAAACCGAAGTAAGCCTGTCAAAGAGTTCATCGTATCTATAACCCAACTGATCCTTTAGCTCGAGTGGGGTATCCCCGTCAGATACATCATTAAAATTGCCAATATCGTATTTTGACTGTAGGAGGCCCACTCTTTGAGGGATAATGGAATCTACAATATCATCAATCTGAACCTTAGATTCTTTTTCCATCCTCACAGACAAATCATTATAAAAAATATCCGTGAACTTCTCCATGCCAGCAAAAAGCTTGCACATCTGATTAACCTCTAACGTATCAGCTAGATAGGGGTAAAAAACCTGAAGTTTATTTTGGAAGGAGATTGTCTCATCTGTTGCAACTTCCGACTTCTTAATAGTTCTATAAGCCAAGGAATCTACCCTGTCTATTCTACCTGTACGCTGTTCCATGTCGGAAGGATTCCAAGCAATACCATAATGATAAATGTTTTTACAATACGAATGCAAATCCTCGCCTTCTTTCAAAATATCGGTAGCGATCAACACATAAGGATAGCCAGGCATTCGAAATTGGATGGCAGTTTTCCGCACATCGCGCTTATGGTGCCCGCTAACGCCTGTAATTGGAAGTTGCTGAATTAGATTGTATCGAATTCTGTTCTTATCATCAAAGTTCTTATCTACAATTTTATCGTAATCCTTCAAGATATCTTTTATCTCATCAAGTATGAATATGAAATCACCCATCAAAAGGCGTTTCATTTCGATAATAAAATCAGCACGTTGATCTGCCTTTGAATGGGTCAAGCTATCGGCAATAAAAGTTGGAATTAGTCCGCTACCTTGCCTGAAAATACTTCTCAAAAGTTCATTAAGGGTTTCCAACTCGTCAATGAATCGGGTATAATTATCCTCTTTAATCAGATGCCTATGTTCTTGAACCCAATTGCTAAATTCTACATCAAGGATTTTCAATAATAATTCGGTGATAAATGTATTGACCCGAAATGTATCATGTATTTGAATGTCGCTTCTTTCTTTACTCCTTATTGCATTCTTAACTAGTTCATATTGTGCAGTGAATTTCCGAATATCAATTTTGAATTCGGTTAAATCCAATTCTATTGTGAGCATTTGGTTGTTTATTCTAAACAAATCAAACTTATCGTTGAACAAAAGTAGATTTATCGAAAGCCAGTCTTTTGTATAGCTCTTCTTCTTGAACTTTTTACCCTCATTATAAAAGTATCTTTGAAAGAAATAAGTGGACTTTTCCTCCGTATTTTCGTCGTCATCCAATGGCGCATCTTCGTCCTCATCTGCATCATTTAGTATAAGTGTATTTTGCAACTTAAGCCTTAACAGTTCCTGTGTTATATCTTTTAAGTTCTGTGTTACATTCTTTCTACCGACATGATTCTTAATTAACTCTTGAAACCTTGTGATATCCATATTATTCACTGAGGAATCAAATACCTCTCTAATTTCTGAGGCGATTTCCATTTGAGGTTCAACCTCTCCATCCAATGAAAATATAAGATCTTTCTTTAAGGATGAAGGCATTCGGTCTGCTAATAAAATAAAGATGCGTTCGTATTCCTCTCTATCCGTTTCATGTTCATAGGTTTCAACAAGTTTTTTTAGTTGAGGGAACTCATTATAATTCTTTACTTTTCGAATCAAACCCACAAGATAATCACTGTACTTCTTTAAAAACTTCTTCTCAAGCTCTCTTACTGACGCGATTCTACGAACAAAAATCAACGACTTCTCCCGATTAAGCATTAACTGAAAAACCTCATCAACAAGTGCATCCTGCTTCGGATGGGGAGGATATTCCTTAAAAGTATTGTAATAAGAGTCAACTACCATTTTGATTACTCCTTCGTCTTTTGCTCTATTATCTTTTTGATGCTCCACGGAATCTCTCTCAAATTCAGTGGTTTTCTTGCTATCAAAGCTCTCAAAGCCAGCCAGCATGCCCATCTCAAAGATGTTGTTGTTGCTTTCATTTAGTTCCTTAATTGTTTTATATTGCATCAAACTTAGGACCAAAGCCGTTTTATTATCTTTCAAATATTGCGGATTTGCATTTTCCAACATTGTCACATTACCATAGCGGTGTTCATGGCGATATGTATTCCGGCTAAATGTGTTTTCATTTAACTTAATTGTCATTAGTCCACGAATGAAGAAATTGCTCAACTGTGTATTTATCAAGGCCTCTGTAACGGCTTCATCACCACTATTTTTAAAGGAATGATCCATTAAAAAGCAATCCAACTGACGTTTGATTTCAATCAGTTGTGTGTTGATTGGAGTTGCAGACAAGAAAAGGAGTTTTTTGATCTTTGGACGAATGCATTCTTTTATTTCCGGGAAGGCTTCGAATAAATCATTGTCATCCATATTTGCACCAAAAAACCTTGAAACAACCTGATTTCTAATGGATACTTGGCCTTCAATACCATGCTTAAAATTGTGCGCTTCATCGACAATTAGAAAATCAATTTCCGGGATGGACTGGTTTAATAAATAAGCATATGCATGTTTGATAATATCATGATCTCTTTTGAACCTTTTACAAACCCGATCAAATAAATTATGTTGGAATTCAGGTAAATTACCACGAAGGATTTCCATCCATCGAACGCTTTCCTCATCATTATCTGAGCCTAAGCTAAAAGAAGACATCCGATAAATGACATATTTCGGATCGTCACTCTTGAAACCACATAAATGATGCTGAAGGACTTCTTTAGAATTGTTTGCAACAGGTTTGTTTAGTACGGACTTGACAATGTTGTCATTCAGTAAATAGTTGTTTTGTATGAAATTACTAATTTCTTTTTGCCACTTATATTGAAGATTCTGCTTTGGAACTACAATCACATCATTATATGATTCTACGTGATCCGAGAAATAACGCAACAATGAAGCAATACCAATGGCAATATAAGTCTTACCAAGCCCAACTTCATCAGCAACATACAAGAAGTTATTGTCAGGTTGAATCAAATGGTTGAAACCACTTAGAATCACCTGAAACTGTCGTTCGGCAATCTGTGGATCAATAATACCCCGCTCAGGTTGAGGATTCAGATTCAGAATCTTTCTTGCAAAATCTTCACTTAAATACATCACGAACTGATTTGATTTTGAACCCACTTGTAAAGCTTGTCATTTACATCAGAGGAGGATATGGTTTTCTTTAAGGTCTTCATTTCTTCCTGTATATCATATTTGAATCCATCGACCTTAGCTTTTAACCCCTCACCGGTATGTTTGACATCATGATAGAACTTAAGGATCTTGCTGTAATTATAGAATTTGTCGAATAGCAGATTCTCAATAAACCAACCAACACTAGGCAGCATAGCTTGTTCCTTTATCATTTGGTTTAAGAGGTTCCTATAACCGGTGAGCGTATCCAAGTTGTTTGTAAAAAGGTAGTAATCCAATTGTTCCTTGGCACTTTCAAAATCACCAACTTTCGTTGGTTTTTCAAAAAGTTTGGCTTCCAATTTAATCAGAGCATTAATGTGGGATGCAATGGTATTCATCGTACTTTTTGACAGTTGTGGTTTGTCTGAATACTCACCTTCACTATTCAAATGAGAGGTGATAAACGTGTTCAATAATTCGGAAATTTCATTACTTGCATTACCCTTATAGGAAACTTTTTGCCACAATTCAATTAGTTGACGATCGTTCAGCCTAAGCTTCAGGCTATATGGTTTATTCTCTAAATTCAACTGTTGTGGGAAAAATAAGAATTCCTTTTGCGTTCCATATTCATACACTTTAATGACTGCATTTTCTGCCAGATGATCTAAAACATCTTTGTTGAGCTGAATTTGTATGTTCTTCCCAATAGACATTTCAAAGTTTTTCGTGGGAAAAAGGATTTTACCTCGAAAGTTAGTAGATTTTATATTGTTATATATCAATGTCTTAGTGAACCAATCAATGGTGAATTGCAAGTTTGGGACATCAAAACGTTGGTTATCGATCTCACCCTCACCGCCAGATATGGAGAATTCAATATTCGGATTATGATACTCCACTAATTGGTCAAACCATTCAGTGACTGGTTCAATATACACCAAAGCACTCTCAATATTTCCGTTATTCTGAATTCCTTTCCACCCTGCTTCTGTAAAGTTCGCAGAGCCCACAATTGTAAACATTTCTTGTTCGCCCTTAATTCTGTAAATCTTACTGTGATTGAATCTGAACATTTTGTCATCATCCACTTCGGTCATTCTTGACCAAATGAGTCCAGCCGATTCAAACTCTAGGTATTTTTCTTTGGATATTTCGGCCTTGTTAGTTGCACAATAAGGAGTTAACATAAATGTTTTAGTTAACTCAGAAAGTGAAAGTGCAGTTTTAATAAACTCAATACTCGTTGATAAGTAAGGAGAGATTATTTCCATTCTTAAGAACGGAATATCATTGTTATGGCCACTTATCTCTTCCAACAATTGAGAGATATTGCTGTTTATTGAATTGTAGAATTGCAAAGAGGTATTTTCGGTATATCTTCGTTGTTGGAAAAACACATCTAATTTGGTTTCTGATTCTGATTTGTCTTGATTGGACATTGCACAAATTGAATTGGCAAACGACTTTACCTCATCTTTAAATGCTCTTGGAAACAACTGATTTCCTTTCAATTCAATAATAGAAACACCCTCTACATTTGTACACCATCCATTAATTGAGATATTGTTTGATCCTGTTAGCATTAGCATGCTATTGTCCTCAAGTAGTAAAAAACTATTTTTTGGATGGAAACAGGGCTTTACCCCTTTCATTGTTTTAATATCAATTGTTCGAACAGTATAACCTAAAGAGGGTGCAGCATTGGATTTTGCATGGAAATCACAATAAACCGTTATGGGCGGCAAGTCTTTGGCATATTTCCGCCAATGTATGGCATTCTGGATTTCATTATCTGTAAAACTTGCGTTGGGTACAAAAATCGGTAAAATGTAGTTTTCAAAGAATGTCACATCAAAATTGAAGGTGTAAAATAGAGCCGCCGTGATTTTTCTTCCACGAATAGCCTCACTCAATTTCTCAATTACAACATAGTGTTCCATTATACGCTTTCTATTTGCCGATACAGATTCAAATAGTTATTTAAAAAATATGGAAACTCATATTGAAGCTCATTGTCAACATTCGTAATTCGTTTGCCATTCTCTCCATATAGAACTCGAAAACCCTGCTTGTCTTCTTCAATCCAAGCACTATTTCCTCGTGCTTTACATATATCCGAGTTCCGTTTGACAACAGCTCGAATCAAATCAATAGTAGATAATTCCAGAAATTGATTTATTTCTCGCAACTGTTCATCTTGAAAATCAAAGGGGACGCTTCGAGGCAATTGATTAAACAATTCATCGGATTCTACTTCCTGATAGGTCCAATATGACCTGCTTAAAAGATTAGTAAATATCACATTCAGAGGATGTAAGACTTTATCAGTATTATCAATATTAATCAATGCTCTTTTCAAATCATCATTGGTCTGTTGAGCGGAAAGAATCGTACTAATCAAATGATGTAAGTTGAAATCGGCTTTTGAAAAATCTGGATTACTAGAAACCACCTCAAACAAGTTATTTTGTGGATGTTCAAGGTCGTTTGTTTTAAGTATATAATCCTGATATATTGTTTTTTCTTCCGGAATCACTGTTTTCAACAAATTTGCAAAAGGTATTAAGTCTTCCTTATTGACAACAACTCTTGAGTTATCATTGTCCATCAATCTTATTGATAAACTACGGATGGCATGTTCATCCGATTTTGAGAGTGCTTTTTGCATAGTGGAATGAAATTCCGAGTCATTAACAATCCCCATATCCCGTAAGGGGCGAATGTATTTTCCATATATCCCATACGTTCGTTGATTGCTCAATATCGAATCTGCCAATGAAATGTAAAAGGGTTCAATCTTTGCCCTTTTACTTATCGTGTCTGTTCCATTAAAACTTGATTCATGGTTATGTACATATCTAGCGTATGCACAAACTTGTTCAAATTTGATGAAGAACTTAACAAATCCAGGTTTATTAAAATCACCATAAAGGTGAATGGCATAGCAAAGTATCATGAAATCCTGCAAATTCGATGATACCGTTGACAAATGCTTCACTGCTTTATGCCCTGCAGAAGACCATAGAGATTGAAAGCCAAGGGGATCTCGGGAGCCTTTGATTCTATAGTTTGGGTCTATTGCTGATAGGAAATACATACTGTGGTTTTTCGCGATTTAATTAGCACATTACTTGTTCTAAACTAGTTCGATTGCTTCAATCTCACAATATCCTCTTCCAACTCTTTCAAACTTTGCACTTTTTCCAATACTTTTTGAGAGCGTTGATATTCATCAAACTCATCACCTGACTTCTTCAAAGCCAAATCGTGGCTGATTCTTCCTGCATGCGTAAGCAACTCTCTGCCATTCAATTGCAGAATGCTGTCTAATCGATTTATCCAATCGCTCATGTACATGGGAGTACGTTGTTGAGCCATGGTTTCGGCAAAGGCAAGGTATTGTTCCACCAACAGACCAAGCAATTTAATTTCATCTTGGTTCAAGTAGTTTTTGGCAATGATTACGTCTGCCTTTTTTATGGCCAGAACGCCCTTTTTATCATACGACTGCATACCCATAAGTGGTAGTTTGGCATCAACCCTATGATATACCAACTCGGCTGCAGTTTGCTTACTGATAGCCCAAAGAAGCTTGTTTTGCACTACCTTGAAGAAAGCCATCGTCTTTTCATCTTTGGGATCATAGTCAATGCTGGTGGTGTATATATCTTTGATTTTCTGATAGAAGAAGCGCTCCGACAGGCGAATTTCACGAATACGCTCCTGCAATTCCGAGAAATAGTTCATTGAACTGCCACTCTTAAACCGATCATCATTCAAGGCAAAACCCTTGATTATGTATTCTTTGAGCCGTTGGGTTGCCCATATACGGAATTGTGTGCCTTGGGGGGATTTAACCCGGTAACCGACTGAAATGATGACATCGAGATTGTAGCCGTTAACTTCAACTTCCTGCGTTTTTCCGGCAATGGCACCGTGCTGAGTGGTTGTCCGGAAATTCCGGACAACCACTCTTTCTTCCAATTCACCCTCTTTAAAGATGTTGCCAATATGTTCAGAGATCGTCCGTTTGTCCTTGCCAAACAACTGCCCCATTTGAGCCTGTGTAAGCCAAACCGTTTCATCATCCAAACGAACATCAATTTTGATGTCACCTGATTGGTTTTGGTATATGAGTATTCCGCTGTTCATTTTGTCTTAAACTTTTTTTCTGTGAATGCAAATGCCACGACCAAATATCGTAATTAATTTAATATTATACAAACCATTATTTAATATTTATAAATATTGATTTACTTTGTCAAAATCCAAATATCTAGCCTCAAACCAATTCAACCAATTTAAATATTCGGCAGGGCATTGTCTTTTCGCATCTTTCACGACCTCTTCCCATTTAAGTGCGCGAATTTTTTCTTTCTTTTTCAAACTCTTTTGCAACGACAATATTTCAGTTTCAGTTGATGGATGATCCTTTGGAGCGATAACAACAGAAAAAACGTCTTTCAATTCATGAACAGCACCAAACTTCTCTGCCAATAAAAAGTTTCGATAAATTTGACTTAGTGCTACCTTTTTAGACTCTAACTGCCTAATACCTTCATCGGTCGATAAATAAAGTTCCTTAAAAATAGCAATTTGATTATTTACCACTTCTACTTTACTTGCAGTATTTATACCCAAGCTATCCGTATATTTCACCTCAATTGCAATCAGATATTCATTTCCTAACCTATCCCAAAAAAAGACAAATGCATCCATCGCTGACTTGTCTCCAGTATATTTTATAATTGGCAGAGGAATAAACTCCAGACCAACTTCTTTCACCTTGAAGATTTCAACCGGTAGTTCTGAAAAAACCGATTGAATGATGGAATCCAGTGCCTCTGGATTTGTCATCTTCAGCATCATTAATGGATGAAAAAAGTTAAATGCCATAGGCATGCTCGACATCAAGTTGTTCATCAGCCGATATTCCTCAATAGTTTCCCCCTTAAGTTTTTTATTTGCCCTCCATTTGGCATATTCAAATGTTTGAGGATAAAAGAAGTTCCTACCATTCGTTTCACCACCCTCAATCATGTTCCCGTATTTTGTGGGCAATCCATCTTTGTCGACTGAACCCCGATTTGGCCCAACGCCCATTTCAATTGAATTTTCAACTCTCCAAATAGACTGAAGCATTCTAGCCTTGGCTGTAAAAGGTTGATCGGACGCACTTTGTGGGCCGAAAGTGGATTCAAAATCAGGGTCCTTTTTCATTGGATATTTCTTGAATTAATTATTATTCCCTATCCCACTTATAAACGTCTCCACAAACCCCCTTATCTTCGCCAATATCCGTTCCCCGACACTTTTGCGTAAAAGCACCGTCGGCTTCTCCCCCTCAATCAACTCTAGCACCTCATCCCTTAACGGCTCCCTCTCCGAAAACAAATAATCCGCAATCACCTTTTCCACGCGAACATCCGACAAATTCTCCTCTGCACACAGTTTCTTAAAGGCAGCCATTTGTTCTGCGTTCCAATAACGTTCGAACTCGTCTGGAATCGCATCCGCATCCTCAATCGCCGGCATATTCTCCCGGATGAATTTTTCAATCAATTCCTTCTTACTGCGAAGGTGCGCTTCGCCAGCTATGAGGTCCACAATCTCTTTCCTACGCTTGTCAATGTCAGGGTGGCCTATCAAATTCGCTAGCAGCGCCAAAATATACACCACATTGATCTCGTCCCGATGAATCAGTTCCAACTCAAAGTCCACATCATCCAGAATCGAAACCTTTTCTTTCTGCTTATCGGTTCGAACCTTATCATAAAGGTCCAAATACTTACTCTTATAATCCGCAAAAGCCTGCTCCGTCATTTCCAAATGCGAGAAATCAAAATCCGCAAACGTCGCCAGCACATTCTTGAGCCTCATCAACTCCCTAAACGCCTTGATAAACGCCAGCTCCTCATTCTCATCAACCAAATCATTCACACTGTCAACGGTTGGTGCGAGAGAAATCAAAGCCGCATAGGCGTTGTCAAACTTCGCCACATAATCCTCATACGGCTCCACCAAAATCACATCAATCGCATCCTTATTGCTGAACAACGTAATCGCCTCATCCGTAGCCTTCTTCAAATTCCGAAACACCACAATATTTCCCTGCGACTTCTGCTCATTCAAAATCCGGTTCGTCCGCGAATACGCCTGAATCAAACCATGGTATTTGAGGTTCTTGTCCACATACAACGTATTCAACGTCGGGCTGTCAAAACCCGTCAGGAACATATTGACCACCAGCAAGATGTCAATCTCCCGCGCCTTCACCCGCTTGGAAATGTCGTTGTAATAATTGTAGAACGACTCATTATCGCGAGTCGAGTAATTGCACCCGAACATCGCATTGTAATCCCCAATAAACGATTCCAACTTATCCCGACTGTGCTCATGCAAGCCATACAGCGCCCGGGATTCCTCCACGACGGAAACCTCTTCCGGCAGAAACCCATTCGCATCCTTATCATCCTCATTGGCAGCATAGCTAAAAATGGTAGCCACCCGCAAATTATGCGCACCGGAAACCCGAGCAGCAGCAAACAACTCGTAATACTTAATCAACGTATCCACACTATTCACACAAAACATGGCTGTGAATTCCCGGTTGTACGTCTTGCGTGCATGATTTGAAATAATGAAATCCACAATCTTGCCCAACCGCACAGGCGATTCCATCAGCTCCTTCGTGTCAATGTCTTCCACCTCGATATCCACCTCCGTCTGCGTATCCTTCCGCTTGTACCGGCCCACGTATTCCACCGCGAACTTCAAAACATTCTCATCCTTGATGGCATCGGTGATGACGTATTTGTGCAGGCAGTCGCCAAAGAGTTCCGCAGTGGTGCGTTTGCCCATTTCGTTCTTGATGGAATTCTCGGCAAATATCGGCGTGCCGGTGAAGCCAAACATCTGTATATTGCTGAAATAGGCCTTGATGCGGGCATGCGTTTCGCCGAACTGGCTCCGATGGCATTCGTCGAAAATGAACACAATCCGTTCGTCGCGCAGCAGTTCCATGCGACGTTGGTGGCGCGTCAAACTGATAGCAGTGTTGAGTTTCTGGATGGTGGTGACAATCAGCTTCGTATCGTCCGAAAACTGCCGCACCAAAGCATTCGTATTGTCGGTGCCGTCAATGCTGCCTTTGCTGAAACTGTTGAACTCCTTGGTGGTTTGGTAATCGAGGTCCTTGCGGTCCACCACGAAAACCACCTTGCGCACGTGTGGCATGTTCATGAGAATCTGGCTCGCCTTGAACGAAGTCAGTGTCTTGCCCGAACCGGTGGTATGCCAGATGTATCCGTTTTTCGTCGTGTTCTTGACCCGATCGATCAAGGCTTCCACCGCAAAGTACTGATACGGCCGCAACACCATCAGAATCTTATGCGCCTCACTCAGAACGATGTACTTGCAAATCATCTTGGAGATGTGGCAGGTATCCAGGAAGCTGAACGCGAACTGCTGCAGCTGCGAAACAATCTTGTTCTCCCGATCGCTCCAAAAGAAGGTCTGCTTGAACGACTGGTACTTGTTGTTCGCGTAATACTTGGTATTGACCCCGTTGCTTATCACGAAAACCTGGACGTACTGGAACAATCCGCTGTGTGTGCCGAACGAATGCCTTTGGTACCTGTTTACTTGGTTGAAGGCTTCCTTCAGCTCTATCCCGCGCCGCTTCAGCTCAATCTGCACCAGCGGAAGCCCGTTGATGAGCAGCGTCACGTCGTACCGGTTTTTGTACTTGCCCTCCACCGTAACCTGATGCGTCACCTGAAACTGGTTCTGACACCAGTTCTCCTGGCTGATGAATTCGAAATAGAGGCTTTCCCCGTTGTCTCTCACAATATGCTGCTTCTCCCTGAGTATCTTGGCCTTATCGAACACCGACCCCTTCGACAAAATATTCAGTACCCTGTCGAACTCCTTCCTCGAAAACAGCACGCCATTATGGATTTCCAGCTGATCCTTCAGATTGGCCAACAAATCCTTCTCATCGCTGATGGCCACCAGGCCGTAACCGAGCAGCTGAAGCTGCGCGATGAGGTTGTTTTCGAGGAGTTGTTCGGGTTGGGTGGTCATACTATACGAACATTTGTTGCAGAAGGCCTTTCTTCCAGAGTTGCATTTTCTCGATTTGGAGGGCGGTTTGGGCGATTTTAGAGTCGATGGAAGAAAGGAAGTTGGCGATTTTGGTTTGTTCGGGGAGTGATTTTGAAAATAAAAAATCCAATGTCTTCACATCTTTATTATAAATATGTTTTATTGTCGTTCCAGATACTATTTGCATTATTTTGAGCTTGTTAAAGTTTAACAAATAGCTCAAATATATTGAGTTTAAATTACTATTTGGCCTTAATATATTCATGTCACCACCCAATATTACACCGTCTAATTGAATTGAGGAAGCCTTTGCTAAACCATCTGGCGTTACATCAGAACTTGGCATTAAAATATCTCCTGTTCGGCTAAAAAATCCATTCTCTAAATTGGTTCTTGAGTTTATACTCCTTATGACTTCGTTATATATTGTAAATAATTCTCCGTAGTGAATGCATTGATATTTACCATTATCTTCAAGATCACTTTTTGAAATTGGGCTACCTCTAAAGAAATCGCAGGTTTCTTCCAATTTCATTTCTTCCCAATCAGAATAGTCATTTCCAACATCATCTTTAAACCGCAATTCATGGGAAAATATCTGTTTCATAACGCCTTTTTTGTATTGTTCCAAAAGGCATTGCTTCTTTATCAGTTGTGAAATCTTAACTTCGACTGCAGATAAAAATGTGGATATCTTTGTTTGTTCAGAAATTTCTGGGATGGAAAGAGGTAACTTCTTTAAGTCATCCAAATCAAGTTTGCCAGCACCGATGCCAGTACCAGTAACCATATTTTTAATTATGTGTTCAGAGGCATAGAACCAATGTAAAATAAATCGAGTATTATTCCCTTTATCGATCTTAATTGATTTTACATCTTGGTTGAAAGCAACATCTCTTGTTGCAATTCCAATAGGAATCTTGTTAAATAACATGCTTCCTCTTACTAATAACAATAGTGAACCTTTAGGAGCAAGTTTTGATCCTCTTTTCAGTCCTTCTAAAGTAATATTCAAATCGGATTTATTATATTCATTTCCTCGCATACTAGATGCAGTAATCCAAGGAATATCACCATTCCAATAATTAAGATTGTCTTTGGGAGGTGTTCCTCCAGATGCCCAACTTGAAATATCTCCCAATAACTGCTTATTCCATTTCTCCGTAAACTCAGGGAACCTCAACCTCGGCACATTCATCTGTTTTTCCATACCTCAAAATGGTTTTGAAATGCCAAGATCCTTGCAAAATTGCTCAATTTTGTTGTCGGTTTCAGCTATTGCTTTATCCAGTTCAACCAACTCACTGGTTATCTGATCGATATCGATTTCAACCTCAACCTCAAATGTATCAACATAACGGGGTATGTTCAAATTGTAATCGTTCTCAGCAATTTCTTTCAGAGTGGCCCTTTTGCTATATTTCTTGGTTTCAGCTCTGCTGCGATACGTTTGAATGATTCTGTCAATATCGCCATCGCGCAATACATTCTGTGTCTTGACTTTCTCAAAAAACTGGCTAGCATCGATAAACAAAACATCTTCCGGATTCTCACGGCATTTCTTGAAAACCAAAATGCAAGTAGGGATACTCGTTCCATAAAACACATTCGCCGGCAACCCGATAACCGCATCCAAATAATTCCGATCCTCAATGAGATACCGCCGAATCTGGAGTTCAGCCCCGCCACGAA
>JGI24146J20443_1001565_pt1 | contig 13846 bp, 12 predicted proteins | sample BarGraIncub1131A_FD_20443 | JGI IMG/M metagenome (IMG submission 20443) | reverse complement strand
AAGCAAGCTGATTAAATTAGGCTATATTTCATCAAAGAAGGATGCTAGTGACAACAGATCAACAATCATCTTTTTAACTGAAAAAGGAGAGGAGTTAGAGCCAAGTTTTAAAGATATTTCACAGAAACTTTATGATATAGAATATAAAGATATAAGTGAAGACGAAAAAGAAATTTTCAAAAATATATTAGAAAAAATTTATAATAACTTCTAAGTTAATATAAATTTTTTTAAATAAATACTTGGATATCAAATCTTATTTTAAATTGATGACTAAGCAAATAATATTATATATCACAGGAGGAATTAATTATGAATAATTTAGTAGTTTTTGCACATCCAAATTCAAATAGTTTTGGAAAAGGGATAGTAGATGCAGTAGTAAAGGCATCTGAAGAGACGGGGAATAATGTAAGAGTAAGAGACCTATATGAAATTGGATTTGATCCAATACTTAAACCATCAGACTTTGAGGCTTTCCAAAGTGGAAAAGTTCCAGAAGATATAATAGCCGAACAGGAGCATATTAAATGGGCTGATGTTATTACTTTTGTTTATCCTGTTTGGTGGACTTCATTTCCTGCTATGCTAAAGGGGTATGTAGATAGAGTATTTTCCTATGGCTTTGCTTATGAGTATGTTGATGGAGCTCCAAATGGATTATTGAAAGGTAAAAAGGGATTAATGTTCTGTACTACAGGTACACCAAATGAAATATATGCTGCAAATGGGATGCACAATTCAATGAAACAGACTACAGATCAAGGCATATTTAATTTTAGTGGAATTGAAGAAGTAAAACATACTTTCTTTGGATCAGTTCCTCATGTTACTGATGAAACTCGTGAAGAATATTTAAAGGAAGTAACAAAGATAGTTAAAGAAAATTTATAATAAGGAAAAAAAAATGTGTCAAGAATATAGATTATTCTTGACACATCTTTTTATATGAAATTTACATATATAAATTTATTTAAAAATTACAAATACACAATTTTTAAGTTTGATTCCCATATAATATAGAGTATACTTGCCTTAAGGAAAAGCATTTACAGAAACATAGCACCTTTAAACTAAGGATTTGGGTTAATGATTTTAATTATAATGGGAGGGATAGAAACATGAACAAGCAGGATTTAATAGAAGCTGCATCCTACTTTGTTGAGAACTCAGAGGATAATTATATAACAAAGGAAATTGCCATTTCTGAAAATGTTGTGGGAATGAAAATTTTTGAGTCACCAATTTTTGCGTTTGGTGCTGCAGATGACGAATATTTTGAATTATTGAAAAACCCAACAGCAATAGGAGAACATTTTTTGCTGCCTAAAGAATGGTTATTACAATCGGAAACCGTTATTTCATTTTTTTTACCCTTTAGTGAAACAGTTAGAAAGGGAAATTTAAGGGACATGCTATGGCCTTCTGAAGAATGGCTTCACGGGCGTATTGAAGGTCAGGCTTTGTTAAATAAGCTATGTATGCATTTAAAATCACAACTTATAAATGCAGGACACAATAGCCTTGTTCCTGCTTTCGATAAAAGATTTTGGATGAAAACCGAATTAAATAAGAAATCCACACATTCGGAAGCGTCATTTACAAGCAATTGGTCTGAAAGACATGCTGCCTTTGTATGTGGGCTTGGAACATTCGGACTGTCTAAAGGTCTTATAACCCCAAAAGGTATATCTGGAAGATTTGGAAGTATAATAACAGAATTATATTTGCAGCCTGATAAGAGGGAGTACGAAAACATTTATGAATACTGCTCCATGTGTGGTGCCTGTGTTAAAAATTGTCCAGTAAATGCAATATCAATAGAAAAGGGTAAAAATCATATTATATGTTCCGAGTTTTTAGACAAGACAGCTGAAAAATATAAGCCTAGATACGGTTGTGGCAAATGTCAGACAGGTGTACCCTGTGAAAGTAGAATTCCAAATCAACACAAAATAAAATGCGAATAGAGTAGGAGTTTCAGGCTTGCTTAAGGTTAGAAAAAGGAGCCCTATAAGGACTCCTCTAATTAGCTATATTATTTATGTGCTTTCATCTCATTTTCAGTTAAGAAATCCACCTGTGCATTTAAAATTTCGTCTTCTGCAGAACAGCTTTGCTTATAATACCAGTCTTTAACAGTTTTATCGATTTCAGCATCTGTACCTTGGGGTTTGAAGGGGTACACCACAATAAGTTTTTTTGTTACTTTATCTCTTAATCCGATTTTTTCAACACTTGCGAAATTTTTCATAATGATTTGCCTCCCTTTTGATCAGTCAACAGAGACTGTCTATATATGCTTATTTGTTTTCTTTTATAACAAGATTGTAAATAACAAGTATAATTTAATGATATACATAAACTTCATAAATTGCAAATATTTAAAATAAAATTTTGTGAGGATTTATTTAACAAAGGGTCCATTCTGAATCTCACCTGACTGAAGTCACGTGGTTCTTATCTCTTTAAACTTCCATAATACTCTCATTTATAGGAATTGTATTTCCTCTATATCTTACAACATACTATGACTCATCTAATTATAATAAGACTTTTACTACCAAAGACTACATTTAGCCCATTAACGATAGCATAATGGCTCGATTCAAAACCATATTTCTTAGTATTTATACACCCATACTAGCTATTAATTTATTACCATTTTCTTTTAATGATTTAAGTCTATTTATTTCTCTATCATATAATTGCTTGAAATTATTATAACTCCCATAACATAAATTTCTATTAATACTTTCTAAATCATTACTGACATTCATTATTAAAAATGCAGAGTAACAGTCTCTTTGAATTCCAGTAGAAACATCCCATCTATCCTTCAATTCTTTTTTTATGTATTCATCAGTAAAATGATTGTACATACTAGCCTTCACTTTATGTGTATTTATTTTTAATATTTCCAGTTCATCATATTTAAGTTTTCTATTAATTATCTCTATTAATTTAGAAGGTGCTTTATTTCCTAAAGACTTCCCAAATCTTTTTTTCTTATTAAACTTACCTGTCTTAGCATTAATTGTGTTTTTTTTACTTCTTTTTTGCAATCCTTTATAACTCATTGTTTCAACTAGGATTCTATCACCTAATGAAATTATATAATTTGCTAACTTTTCATGAGATTGTTTTCTAATATCAGTTTGTTTCCTCTGAATATCCCTTAATTGCATTTGAGTTCTAATATATTTATTAGACTTAACCCATGTTAATTTCTCTTTCTTTTTATTAATCATAATACCAAATTTGATAGTTCCATCATTATTATAATTATTAGGATTATTAACACGTCTTTGTCTATCTAATTTTCTTGATAATTTAGTTTTTATACCCTGAATATTATTAATTTCAGGACATAATTCTAATAATTTAACATCATACTTACTCGATATTGCAATTGTTTGAGTTCCTATATCTATTCCAACATTACCACGTCCAACACTTCTTTTTATATCACCAGTTTCTTTATTACATTTTACTGGTGGTATACCTTCCATTATTAATTGCACATAGTACTTATACTTACCATTAACAAATTTCCTCAATAATCTACAATATTTAATTTTATCTTGAATAGCTTTTTGAGCATAAAAATCATTAGATTTTATAATTACTGGAATCTTTAATCCATTCCATTTAATAATCCCATCTCTATAATTTATCCCACTTTTATTCCATTTACCTTCAACACTTTTTAATTCATCATATCTAATAAAATTAACCTTTTGCGCATCCTTAAATATTAACTTTTCTAAAGCTTTCCACGCCCTACTTGCTAATGCTTGAGCAGTTTTATTATCTACATTTTTATTAAATGATTTATACATTGGTGTCATTTTATTTATAAGTGAATATTCATTAATGCCGTATTCTCCTAATAAATCAGTTAACTCTTTGTATTTTTCTTTTCTTAGTTCATCATTTATTTTAGATTTTTTACTCTCTTCATCTTTAAAATATAATTTATTGATTTCTGCTAATTCTTTTCTTAGTTTTTTATATACCTTTAATTCGCTTAAAGCATTAAATTTCTTTAACCCTACTCCTAAAATAGCATTATAAAGTTTTCTACATATTTCAAATCTTTTATTTAAGATTATTTCATCTCTATTATTTGTATCTAAACTAAGAGTTAAAACATAATTAGGAGTTGTTTTTTTTGCCAATGAATATTCACCTCGCTTTCTACTTTTCCTTCTTACTATTTATATATTTCTTAATATTTTCTTCTGAATTTTCTCTTATAGTAGCAATATAATAGTTACATTTTCAAGCGCAGCTTCTAGTGCAAATTTATCTGCTTACTTAAGGAATTCTAAATCTTTCTCATGTTTAAGAGGGTTCATACCCTCAGCTTTGTAATTATTCAATTTTAGATTTTTTTATTGTTTGAGAAATAATCTTTTCTATCAGATAAATATTTGTTATATATAAACCGTGAACACCCAAATGTTTTATTTATAAGAATGCAAACACCTCCTTTTCTACTATTATTATGTCCTACATATGCATTTATTATAGCAAAAATAATACGAACTTATATTCTATTTGTAAATTGTGAAAATATTTTTACTATCGTAAAGAACCACTAACTCACGACTGATGTCACGGTGTGCGTGGTTTAGTTATCAATGTGGAATGATGGAGTACTCCTGATGTGGCATTGAAAAATGCAGCAAAAACTGTTAGAGATGCAATAGCAGCGCAAAAATAAATATAATTAGTTGTGAATAGAATTTAGTCATTTGCAAGATAGCAAATGACTAAATTTTTAATAAAACTCTGTCTAATTGCAGGAGGTATGAAATGAAAAGATCAAAAAAATCAACTATTTTCTCCGTGCTCTTTATGGGCCTCGGACAAATATTTAACAAAGAAATATTTAAGGGAATAATGTTTGCAATTATAGAAATAGTTACTTTACTTAATTTCACTTATTTTTCAAGGTCAATTACCGGCTTATTACACTAGGAATTAAGGGACAATACTTTGTGGATGGCGTAGTAAAAGGTGATCATTCTATTTTTCTAATGAGTGAAGGTCTTATAGCAGTTGCTATTTTAATTCTCGTAATTTTAGTGTATATCATTAATATTCTTGATGCAAAACGAGTTGAGCTATGACTGCTATATTTATTTTACTAAGTAAATTAGGATTATTAAATAGTCATTGGGGTTTAATACTTGTGTACGCCGGTGGACAGATACCATATAACACATGGTTGTGTAAGGGTTATTTTGATGGGATTCCAAGAAGTTTAGACGAAGCTGCAAAAATAGATGGAGCTTCAAATATGACTATTTTCATAAAAATAATATTGCCACTAGCAAGGGCAATAATTACATTAGTTGCACTTACAAACTTTATGGGACCTTGGTTTGATTTTATATTCCCTCAAATAATATTAAAAAGTGCTAATAAGAAAACACTTGCTATGGGATTATTTGAATGGGTTCAAAAGCAACAAAATACTCAGTTTACAAGATTCGCTGCAGGTGCAATTTTAGTTGCTATTCCAATTACATTGCTATTTGTATATTTGCAAAAGCATATTGTAGAAGGGCTATCCTCTGGTGCTACTAAAGGTTAATTTTCATAATTAGACATCATTTAAATACAACTAATATACTGATTAGTTATTTTAAATGATGTCTAACTCGTATCACCACCCTCTAAAAATGTAATAGCTTTATTTTAATAGAAAAGTTATAATTAAAGTGTTCATAGGTTGAAAACTAATCGCTTAAAACTGAACCATGAATAATCAAATAAAATTAGAGGCGGATATAAATGAGAAATTTAAAAATTATATTGGAATATGATGGAAGCAGATATAAAGGATGGCAAAAACAAGAGGATAATGATTTAACAGTACAGGGTAAGATTCAGAGTGTATTATCTAAGATGGCAGGAGAAACTATTGAGGTTTCAGGTTGTGAAAGAACGGATGTAGGGGTGCATGCTGAAAATTATATGGCAAACTTTCATACTGATTGTGATTTAAGCATTGATGCAATGTTAGACTATTTATATGAATTTTTACCAGATGATATAGTAGTAAAATCTATGGTGGAAGCAAGTGAAAGATTTCATGTGGCATTTAACATAAAATCAATTACTTATGTGTATAAAATAAATAATGATGAATTAAGAAATGTATTTAATAGAAAATATGTTTATCACAGTGAAGAGAAACTGAATTTAGAAGAAATGAGAATTGCGGCAGAATATTTAGTTGGAACTCATGATTTTAAGGGGTTTTCTACTTTAACAGAAAATGCTAAATCTACTACTAGAACTATTAATTATATAAATATAACAGAGAAAAACGGTATGATAGAAATAGAAATTAATGGTAATGACTTTTTATGGAATATGGTAAGGATTATTATAGCAAGCCTTTTAGATATAGGTGAAGGGAAGCTTAAGCTTGAGGATATAGAAACGTTGTTAAGTGAAAATACAGAAATAAAATATAGCTTAATGGCTAAAGCAAAAGGGCTATCTTTAAGGAATGTTGAGTATTAAAAATGAAAAAGTATGAAATTTTTCCTACGCGCATTGCAAACGAACTTAAAACTAGAAATTGCATTAAGAAATTCTAATCTTTTGCTTATATAAAATTCTCTAGCGCTCACACTCAGCGTCCTGCTTCGGGTTCGCTATGCCGCCGTCCTGGCGGCATTACGAGGATTTTATATTCGCAAAAGAAGAATTTCTAAATGGAATTTAATATTTTCCGCGTTTCGTATTGCAAGTCACTTGGTCCAAATTTCATACTTGTTAATCTGTTACTATTTTAGACAGTCCACAAAGGATGCCATTTTGGCAGGCTTGTGAGAATTTTATACGCATCTGTAAATAAAATAAATTTGAATTACTAGGGCTTATTCAAATGCATTCTATGCAATATATACTTTTGTTAGCATAATCTAAGAAAAAATATTTATGCTCTGTTACTGACCGATTTTAAGCATATTCCAAAAAATAATTAATATTATAGCAATGACAACCCATGCCATTGAAGCAATAATTAGAGAATATTCCAACTTATAACGCCTAATACTAAAGTATAATGTTATTAAAAATATAAAATATGGAATTAAAGACATCATTCCAAATATGATTGTATTTTTTAAAACAATTGTCCCCCTTTCTGTACCAACAATATAATAAGCAATTAGACCGAAAAATGGGAACAACGGAACTAATGCTGCTATATAGTAATTCTTTGTTTTTGAAATAACCTGAATAACAATTACGAGTAATGCTCCTATTAAAGCCTTAAATATTAAACCCATATCCATAACTATAAACTTAACCTCCAGTATATAAAAATAATATAAATTATACAAAAAGTACCTATAGCTCAAACCCTTTTTAAAAAAGTGTCTAGCCTATAGGTACCAGTTTAATTTAATGATTTTCTTCTTTTTTATATTTCGCCTATTTAGTTAAACAAAACTTTTTTATTTAACTATTACTAGCTCATATTCGTCAGTGCCGATGCCAATAGCTTTTGCGTGGTCTAGACCAACTTTCCAATTTGTATCAGGATGTATATGAGAAAATTTATCTTGTCCTTCGTGATAATGTCTATCAGAAAGCTCTGTTGAAGTTAAAGCAGTTGCATTGTTAACCATATCAACGCAGGCTTGATCTAAGGCTACTGGATCAAAGGAAGCAGCCATACCTATATCTGGAACAATTGCCACATCGTTTTCTGGTGAACAATCACAATTAGGGGAAACATTCATAATGAAGCTAATATGAAAATTTGGTTTGTCTTTAATAACAGCATAAGTGTATTCTGCAATTTTTTCATTAGCACTATCAGCAGATTCATTCCACTTTATTGTTGCTGAGTTAAAACGACATACTGCAACACATTGGCCACAGCCAATGCATTTTTCATAATCTATGATTGCTTTTTTATTTTCATCAAATGAAATTGCTTCATGTAGACAATTCTTAATGCACATTCCACAACTTACACAGTTCTTTTTTTTCATAAAAGGCTTCGATGCAGAATGCATTTCAAGCTTGCCTCCAACAGAACCTGAGCCCATACCTAAATTCTTTAATGTTCCACCAAAGCCCGTCATTTCATGACCTTTAAAGTGAGTCATAGAAATAACTATATCTGAATCAGCAATGGCTGAACCTATTTTAGCAGTTTTGCAATGTTTTTGATTGATGGGAATTTCTCTATAATCCCCACCCTTTAATCCATCTGCGATAATTAAGTTACAACCTACAGAAATAGGATTAAAACCATTTTCCATAGCAGCTTCAATATGGTCTATAGCATTATGTCTTCTTCCAGAATATAAGGTGTTAGAATCAGTAAGGAAAGGCTTGCCACCAAGTTCTTTAATAAGTTTGACAATACTCGCAGCATAGTTTGGTCGTATGTAGGAAAGATTTCCTGGCTCTCCAAAATGAATTTTTACAGCTACAAATTTATCCTTGAAATCAATATTTTTTATACCAGCCTCTATTACAAGTTTTTGAAGCTTATCTAATAGATTACATCCCGGCTTTGTTCTTAAGTTTGTAAAATATACTTTTGATTTTTCCATTCACTTACCTCCTATAACTTTTGTTAAAAATTTATTGAATTTATTTAATGTATTTCTAATATTATAGCATATTGTAACAAACTCTTCCAAGTGTATAACACACGAAATCTGCACATTTAAGAGGTAAAGTGGCCTATATTCCATAAGCGAGAGGAGGGGAATTGTTATCTTGTACAAGGGCGTATAAAATAATTATCAGCTTAGTGAGATATGCCTAATAGCAAAAAGCATACTAAATGCCAAAGATTGATTACCGAATAAGCTGCTATAGCAACATTTATAATAATGTTGGATTGCTTTAATTGAGTTTCATTTGCTTTTTTCATTCTAATGTATAGACATAATAATAATACTGCTGGTAGTACGATTTTCAACATAAAACTAGTAGGTAAGCTTTGTACGGCTTTTTCCATTAAAAAATTGGTCTCTAGGAATAAGCCCGTAGACAAAAGGAATATAGTAAATAATATATCAGTCACATTTAGCAAGTATAGGATTAAAAATTTAAATTTTATACTTTCAAGTGTATGGTTACTTATAAAAGATATCAATTAAACACCTCATTTGATAGTTAGTATATTCAATTAAAATAATGATTATTATTCTTAGCTAGGTTAAAGTTAATTTTCATGTGAATAGTGTTTGCATATAAATAATAAATATACAGCAACTAGGGGGAGGGGACTGTCTCTTAAAATGATTTTTTAATCATTTTGAGACATCCCCTTTTTTATGTGTTATCATTTGTTTAAACTAAAGTATAGGGGTAGAATCGATAGAAGAGATGTTTGATGTCGCATAAGGTTTTCGCGGGCATTACTTAGTAACACTTAAAAGTATGATATTTAGTAGAGCAGGGGGGAGTGATAATATTGTATAGAATAATTTTGGTGGATGATGAGATTGCAACAAGAAAAGGTTTAATTGCGGGAATCAAATGGGAAAGCCTTGGTTTGGAATTTTGCGGTGAAGCAAAGGATGGAATAGAAGGGCTTGAACTAGCACGAAGAGTGCAACCACATGTTATTTTGACAGATGTTAGAATGCCACATATGAATGGCATTGAAATGGTTACAGAAATACAGAAGGAACTTCCAAAATGCAAAATAATTTTTATGAGTGGTTATACCGATAAGGAGTATTTAAAATCGGCGATTCATTTGAAAGCAGTTGATTATGTAGAAAAACCTTTAAGTTTGACTGAAATATCAGTTTCGCTTAGTAATGCAGTAGATACATGTAAAGAGGAAAATGTAAGAAAACATAACGAGGATGATTTAATAAAGACGTCTAGAAAAAATATTAGAATTTTAAAAAATCATCTTGCTTTGGAACTTATGAACTGTAAGCCTGATTTGAAGGATATACGAAGTAAATACGATCTTGATTTAATTGGATTAAATATTAATGATATTTACACCTCAGTGATTTATAAATTTAATCAGCTTAAACTTAATGGCTATAAATTGAAGGTAGATAATTATCACAGAGACAAATTGTCTGACATAGTTGAAAAATGCCTAGATGGAAGTGACATAAAATATGTCTTTGGATTTTCACAAAATGGGCAATTAATCATTTTTCTCTCGTCTAGAACAGAGCAGTTTAATGGATTATTAATTAGTGTTATTAAGGAAATAAAACAGAATTTCGAAAATTTGTTTGGAGAGAAAACCCTTATAACTGTAGGCGTTGGAAAAGTAGTAAGGGGAATAGAAAACACTACAGCCTCATACCAAATAGCGAAAAATACATTACATAAATATTTTTTACAGGGTTATGGCAATATTTTTTATTTTGATGACATAAAGAAATTTGTTGAGCCTGTTATTGATTTGAAAATTTACGAACTTGTTAAAAATTTAGAAGCTGAGGCTACACTTGAATTATTAAAATCAATATGTGAAGAATGGAAAAATGTAAAAAATATTAATTTGCGAAGCATATATGTGTTTCTTCGAAATCTTATAGGTAGGTTATCTGCTACTATGATAGATAAAGGGATTAAGCTTGAGGACGAATCTAAGGAATATGAATTGGCTTTTGATGAAATATTGAACTACTATACCCTAGATGAAGTGATTCAATTTATTTATGAGAAGATGAGTATGTTTTCTAGAAGTGGTGAAGAGCATAAAGGAAAGAGTCGTAAGATTATCAGTGCAATAAATTATATTAAGGAACACTATAATGAAGAAATTACTTTAAACATGATAGCAGATAAAATTGAAGTTACCCCCTCGTATTTGTGTAGGCTCTTTAAAAAAGAGACAGATAAAACAGTTAATGGCTACATCGAGGAGGTTCGATTACAAATTGCGAAAGAACTTATTAGAAATTATGACATGAAATTAGAGGAAGTGGCTAAAAGAGTGGGTTATAATAATGCAAATTATTTTTCAATAGTATTTACAAAAGCTAATGGATATTACCCATCCGAATACAAAAGGATGGAAAAAAGATGAGAAAAAAGTTTATATTCCCATTGTCTTATATTTTTGAAAGATTAAAAATACGACAAAAATTACTTTTTACGTTTTTATTTGTAATTATAGTGCCACTTACTAGTTTAACCTTAGTAATATATAAAATAAGCTCCGATATTGCATGGAAAAACATGCAGACAATCTCCGAAATGGGGCTTGGTCAAGCAGCTTCGGATTTTAAAAGGAAAATGGAAAATATGAGCAATGCTGCCAGTTCTCTAGTTTACAACAATCAAGTTCAGGAAATTCTAACACAAGAATCCGATGGAACACACAATTATGACCAGATTCAATATAAGGATAAGCTTGTTGGCATGATTAAGGGTCTTGAGAATAATGAACAGGGAATATACAAAGTACGTATGTTTGTGCCAGATAAACTCTTCTTTAGCAAAGAAAATACATCTATTTTTAGTATGGAAACTACAGAATTTAATCGAGATTATGCTGATATGATTAAAAAGCAAGATAATGCATTTTGGAAAATGCCATATGATAAGCAATACGAATTTAATACACAAAAAATCAATGTGATTTCATCAATAAATATAATTAAAAATTATAGCGCATTAAATGGGCATTTTGGTGCAATTATTGGAGCTGTTTATGTAGACTCAAAAGTAGCAGATTTGCAGGAGTTTCTTCAAAACTACACTTTAGAACTTGGTGATATTTTTGCAGTTGTCAACGGGAATGGTGAATTGGTGGTAAGTTCATTAAAAACCCTTACTGAAACAGATATTAAGACTATCAAAGATTTATCTTTGGTAAAGTATCAGGATATAAAAGGAAAAAGGTCAGTGTTTCAGGGAGAACCTATGCTTTTTAATTCAAAATCATTAGGAGAATCAAATTGGAAAATGATTTCAGTGGTCCCTATGAACAAGATAACTAAGAATAGCGTCATATTAAGAAATTATTCTTTATTAACTTTGCTAGCCTTATCTTTTGTAGCTTATGGTATTGCAATCTATGTATCAATGCATCTTACACATAGGATAACTGAGTTATTAAAAAAAATGAAAAAGGCTCAACAGGGTGATTTAGATCAAAAAGTTACGGTGGAGGGAACAGATGAAATTGCAGAAATTAAAATTAATTTTAATAGAATGCTTGATAGTATGAAGGAACTTATGGAGGAAAGATATAAAATGGGTATAGAGATAAAGCATGCGGAACTTAGGGCTCTCCAGGCTCAAATTAATCCACATTTTCTTTATAATACTCTAGAACTGATTAATTGGAAGGCAAGTACTTATGAAGTAGGAGAGGTAGATGAACTTATTAAATTATTAGCAAAGTTTTATAAATTGAGTCTTAGTCAGGGAAGAGATGTTATTTCCATTAGCGATGAAATAGAGCATGTTAAGACTTACCTTGAGATTCAAAATAGAAGATTTATGAATGGAATCAAGTTTACTGTGGAGGCTCCGGAGGAAATTTTAAAGTACTCAATTCCTAAGTTGATTCTGCAACCAATAATAGAGAATGCACTATTACACGGTATATTAGAAAAGCCTGAAAGCTGCGGAGAAATAATATTGACTGGAGAAATAAAGAGTGGCATTATTCATATTTTTGTAAAAGATGATGGAGTAGGTATCAGCCAAGAGGGAATAGATAGGTTAATGAGCAAGGATATAAAGAACCAGCTAGTGGCTATGGAATACGAAATGTTAGGGATCGGATTAGACTTTTTTACGGAGAAAGATATGGGGTGGAGTATCAAAGTCAAATAGGAATCGGTACCGTAGTGCATATTACGTTTCCAGCCACTGATTTAATTACAACATAAGTTACGCTTCTATTATTTTATTTTGGGCTTAATGAGCTAAAATATTGGTAATAGAAGCATTTTTTATAATTATTTAAAATGTCAAAAATGTTGCAATTTAGACAATAATTTGATGATGAGGAGTCCTTCAAATATGATAAGATGAATTTATAGCAATGAAATGGTTTTCATAAATGCTAAATAAGATTTAGAAGGTGATATGGGTGCTCAATAATATTGTGGCTAAAAAGAAAACGTTGAGTCCAATAAACGTGAAACCAAAAAAAAGATTTAAAACTTTTAGAAGAAATATGGATTTATATCTTTTACTTGTACCAGGACTTATTTTATTGTTAGTTTTTAAGTATGTACCCATGTATGGAATTATAATAGCTTTCAAGGATTTCGATTTAAATGCTGGTATATTAGGAAGCAAATGGGTTGGATTGTATAATTTTAGACGGTTAATAGAGAGTGCTTCCTTTGGGGTTGTTTTCAAAAATACTCTTATTATAAGTTTTTACAAAATTATAATTTTGTTTCCTATTCCTATAATTGTTGCGTTACTTATGAATGAAATGAAAAGAATGCATTTTAAAAAGTTTATTCAGACTATAATTACTTTACCACATTTTCTATCTTGGGTTGTTTTAACAGGTTTATTTGTAAATATACTTGCATTTTCAGGAGGATTTGTAAATGAGGTACTTAACATGTTTGGATTAGATTCCATATCTTTTTTAACTAATCCAAAAATGTTCAGAGGAGTTCTTGTTTTCACTTCTGGATGGAAGGAAGTTGGATGGAGTGCAATAATATATATAGCCGCTATAGCTGGAGTAGATCAAGAACAATATGAAGCTGCGTATATAGATGGAGCAGGACGATTTAAACAGATGCTCCATGTTACCTTACCTGGAATATCTTCTACAATAATTGTACTTTTGGTTTTAAGACTTGGAGGAGTACTGGAGGCAGGAACTGAGCAA
>JGI24146J20443_1001555_pt1 | contig 13883 bp, 16 predicted proteins | sample BarGraIncub1131A_FD_20443 | JGI IMG/M metagenome (IMG submission 20443) | reverse complement strand
TATCGCTCATCAGTTCGCCCCAGTCGCTGAAATATTTGTTGCTCGTCAGGATGATGCTGCCTGTCTCGTATCTGGCGCATACCAGGCGAAAGAACAACTCCGCCGATGACCTGTTCAACTGCATATAGCCGACTTCGTCTACAATCAGCACGTGCGGCCTGAGGTAGATCTTCCAGCGGCTCTCGAGGCGTCCCTGGCCCTGAGCTTTCTGTAAATCATTGATCAGATTCGGCAGGCTTGTGTAATAGACGGTCATGCCGTTTCGCAGGGCTTCCACGGCAAGAGCCACGGCCAGATGTGTTTTTCCGACACCGGGAGGACCGAGCAGAACCACATTCTCTTTCCTTGCCACAAAGGCAAGCGTAGCGAGTTCTTTAATCTGCCTCGGATCTATGCTGGGCTGAAAGTCAAAGTCAAATTCATCCAGCGTTTTATGATGAGGGAGTTTGGACATTTTCATCCTTGTTTCTTCACTTCGCCGCTTTCTTTCAGTTTGCTCGGCATCCAAAAGACCAGATAAAAAAGACAAGTATGTTGCTTCGCTACTCGTGGCCGCTTCTAAATTAGCATCAAGCAGATTGGCGGCAGTTGTCAGGCCCATGTTCTGAAGTAACTCGCGGCTGTGCTCCAATTCAACCATTGGCTGCCACCCCCATCACTTCGTCATAGATGCTGAGGGGACGCTGCTCGACGTTTTTATCGCTGACCTGTCGGGCAAACGCAATAGGCAGCGCCATGCCATGTTTCTCTGTCAGGCCGGTGTATTGTCCCTTTAGCCAAATGATCTTACCTGATGTCTGTTCAACCTGATGGTCCGAAATTCTGACTTCACCGTCATAGACCTCTACATGATCGTGAAGCAACCTGACACGGACCTCGCGTCCGCTGTATTCCCAGGGCACACCATATTTGACGCCATCGAAGCTGATGAACCCATCTGTTGTCACTTTTCTGGACTCCCAACGGTATTTTGAAAGAATCTCCTGCGGCGGCAGAGACCGGAGTGGTTCCTGTTTTAAAGCATGCAGCGGTATTTCACCGGTCGTGCCATGCCGCTTGCTGTCAACCTTGCGGCACCATTCCAACGCCTGACGGTTCAGATCCGCCATATCCCGGAACACTCTTCCTGGCAGGAAGTTGTCTTTAACGTAATATACCAGCCGTTCAACCTTGCCTTTTGTTTGGGGCTTCCTTGGACGGCATACTTTGGGGACAAAACCCATACTGACGGCGAAATCCTCAAACTTTGGATTCCAGATCGGCTTTCCCGCTTCTCTCCCAAGAATGACCGTTTTCATGTTGTCGGTAAGAATGGTTTCGGGTATACCGCCAAAGTAGGTAAATGCATTCACCATACAGCGGATAAGGCTGTAGTAGTCGCTCCGTTTTGTGAACTCCACATATTTCGCTCTTGACTGCCCCATGATCATGATGAAACCTGCGGCTTTGTGCGTGATTCCGTATTCATCTATGCACTGGATAATTCCCCAGTCCATCTGGGCCTGTTTGCCTGGCAGCGTTTCAAACCGCTGTACCGCCGGAATTTTCTGAGGTGGCCGAAATGGCGCAACATACTCTTTCAGAATCGTCATACCGCCACTGTATCCCCGTGTCTGTAATCGTTCGTGCAAAACTACACAGTTGTAGATGCGCTGGCCGAGCAGCTCATCTATGTAGGCCTTGAACGAATCCAGCTTTGAGTCTTTCTTACGGCCCTTCAGCCCATGCTTTTTCTCGGGTTGCGTCATATACTTCTTTGCAGTGTTTTCGGCTACGCCTAAGTCATTGCCGATTGCATAGGCACTCTTGCCTTTTAACGCTTTTTCTCGTATCATTAGTATCAGCCCACTCCTTAATACTTCGGCCACCTTCTTAAAACGTATTAGTTACACTTTTTAAGATAGCCCTTATTTTGGTGTGGGTCAATTTTCGCCCGGCGATTTGCTTCAATTATATCCCGGCGCTAACAATATAAACAAAAGCGTTATGGTAATATTATCCTATTCTGTTGAATGTTTTCGTTTGGTTCTATTAATATCATTGCAAAATAAGGGGGTATTTCGTGTTAAAAACATTACTAGAAAATATTTCAACAATACTCACGATTATCACATATGCTGCTTCTGCGTTCTTCATATTGATAAAACCTATGAGGACTAGATATAAGATGAAGAAGAACATAATTAGTGGCACAGCGCTGATTAATAGTGGGATAACAGCAACGGGTAGGTCTGTGTTGTCGCAGGTTATAGACTATCCCTTCGTCCTCTTTACAGGGGTGCCCAGAAGTGTTGCTCAGATTAACCTCGCCGAATCTTATCATCACGGAGATCAAAAACCTTATGACGATGTAAAAATGGCAAAGGAGCTTTATCAAAGTCTAGAGCATAAAATTAAGTCGAAAGGAATTCTACCAAACTCAAAATATAATCGAAACTATGGGATACTTTGCTCAAACATGGTTGATGTTTTACAAAAACTATATAGATATGAAAATGAAAGTGATTTACTTGAAAGCGCATTAATATATGGTGAAACCTCATTAAAATGCCCAATTTCTGAAAAAGTCGCTGCGGTTACGCTTAGTAATCTGTCTATAATTTGCAGAATTCTTTATGAAATGGGGAACGAACAAGAGTATGGTGATAAAGCTATCCGCTGTGCAAAAGCATCTTTAGAATACTATGAAAGTCAATCAAACATTGAGCAGACTGCACGACTAGAAAACAATATTGGAAACATATATTCGACTATGTTACAACACTGCAAAGACGATACGAAGAAACTCGAGTATTATCAATATTCATCTAATTTCTTTGAAAAATCTTTAAGTACTTATGTATATTCTAAGTATCCATATGAGCACGCTCGTTCTCATATGAATTTTGGTGCTTTGAACAACCTTATGGCTCTATCCCCACTCAATAACAGGGCTAGTTATATACTACGTGCTAAAGAAGCATTTGAAAAAGCCATCTATGCTTTTAAAGAAAATAACAATGCAAACGAAGTTGCAGCATCATACTCGAATTTAGCTCTGACTATTTGTTTAGAAGCAACAACAAATAGTTCCCCTGAAAAATTTATTGGGGCTATTAAGTGCATTCAAAATTCACTAGATTTTTATACCCCGCAAGTCAATGCAACAGAAAATTGCCGACTTCATTTCCGTTTGGGCGGAATATTTGACAATTTGGCATCTTTAGCTGGTAACGCTGATACATATATAGGTAATTTGAAATCAGCACTATCAGAATATGAGTTTGTATGTCCACTTGAACAATGCAGAAGGGAATACATTTTAGCCCAGGCACGGATATCATGCATATTTAATGATTTGTATTTAACTCCAGAACTTGATAAAGTTAGAAAAAATTATTACAAGGGTAAATATCAAAATGCTAGAAAAACATTTAAAATAATAATGCAAACATATCCCGATGCAGCAGAAATTCTTAGAGAGATTGCTATTCCAATTACCGATGATGTTAAAATCATTGGTGAAATATAACATAAAGACTAACCCCAACAGTATGTTTACTTCAGTTTTATATCCAACGTTAAGCAGCACAAATAATAGCCCCTCGCGGGACGGTGATTCCATGAGAGGGCGTCCACGGTGCAGCCGGTGCCTTACACGACGAAGTGTAGCCGAGCGAGACCATTTCGCAATATTCTGTTGCAGTAATGTAAACAAATGTTATAATGGGTCTAAATAATAGTAAAGAAGGATCTGCAAGTGTACAGAGAATCTAAACCACTATTGGACACTAGCGAACAAATTACACATCTTGTCTGCAAAGGTGTAAAATTTGACATTGTGTCCCTCGACGACGCCAAAGCATATCTTGATAAAAATAATAATTATTTTAAGATAAGAGCATATCGCAAAAATTTTGCTAAGCACCCTGAAGGCGAACTGGCAGGCCAATATATAAATCTTGATTTTGCCATGTTAAAAGATCTTGCGATAATTGATATGCGATTAAGATACATACTAATTCACATGGCATTGGACATTGAACATTTCTCCAAAGTGAAGCTTCTTAAAGTGATAGAAAAGAGCGGAGAAGACGGGTATCAAATTGTTGTTGATTATTTAGAATCGTTGCGAAAGAAAGATTCCGAAACAGATGGACATAGATATGACACGCTTGTTAATGAATTGTTCCGCAATACCGATAGCCCGTATTGTGGGGGGATAATTCGAAAATATGATGGCGAATATCCAGTCTGGGCCTTTATTGAAATAATTCCATTTGGGAGTTTTATTCATTTTTATGGTTTTTGCGCGGACAAATTAAACTGTGCAGACATAAAAGATGATTTCTTTTTACTTACCACGGTCAAAAGCTTGAGAAACGCTGCAGCACACAGCAATTGCATTCTTTTTGATATGGGAGCTAAAGATCAACAGCATAAATTGAATTACAATGTTGCACGAGCACTGCCTACAGAATTAATTTCTAAGTATAGAAGAGATGTTAGAATTGAAAACGAAAGAATGCGGCAGTTGGTAACGCTTTTATATACGCACGCTGTTATTGTAACCAGCGAAGGCGTGCGCAACCATCAGCGCGATAGTTTATATTCGTTGGTGGAAAGAATGTTCACAAATGCTGAAATGTATTCGGGAAATGACGTAATACAAACAAATTTTGAATTTTTCATGAAAGTAGTTGACATCTTCTATCCTTGAACATATAATATGGGCACAAGGAAAAAACGTTCTTACGTTTTTGCGGAGTGGGATTGCAAGTGATTGTGATTTCGCTCTATTTTTTGTAAAATAACGAAAAAACTGCCCCTCACGGAACGATGATTCCATGAGGGGCTGTACTTATATTATGTAATTATTGTACCCGAGGAGGCAGTTATTGTTTTCGGCATCTTCAAAACATTGGCTTCGATTTTTGCTTTTACAATATCGGTTATGACTACGCCAAGTTTTGTAAGCAACCCATACACATAGGCCTGCCGCTTTGCTCCGGTAGGATCCTCCGCTTTCAGAAGCTGGTCTGCTGCGCTGACAAACTGATAAATCAACTTGTCCAGCTCTGAGGCCTTTCCTGCCTCTATCTCCGCTTTGAGTTTGCTCCTAAACTTTGCAAGCACCACAATCAGCAGCGCAAACAAAATCACGCCCATAAGCTGGAGCGCTATCATTGTTATCTGTTCCATGTCATTCCTTCTTTCTAAGCGTCACGCCGTATCGATGCAGCTTCAGCTTCGCAATACGGCTGAGATTCTTTCTGCGTCTTATTATTGTATGTTGCCTTGCTTGCTCCGTATGCAACCCATGCCGGTGCGATACTGGCAGCAATCCACGGAAGCGAGCCGGCATAGCCCGAGCGGATGCAAAGCCACGCTAATATGTAACCGCCTATTGTGGTCCCTGCAACAACAAGCAATTCAAAAATAAGTAACAGCTTTCCAAATTTCCCGCGCTGCATACTAAAGTCCCATCTTCTCCGCGAAGTTGCTAAGCACAACTGCAACTGCTTCGCGGGTAATAGGTTGTTTCCATCCGAAGTTGCCTTGACCGTCACCGTTGAAAACGCCAAGCTCTTTCATTTTCTCGGTTGCTTCTTTCGCCCAATCCGAAGGTTCGTCCCCTGTGCCGGCTACGCTCACAAGTTCATCCTTTGTCATATTCAGTTCATACTCGCTTTCTTCATAGCTCCAGAATCCCGCCTCGCTATAGGCCTCGTTGAGGTCTATAGCGAGGCCGGCAATGCTCCGGGCATTTTGTATATTGGTAAACATTTCGGTGCTCTGACTTCTTGCCATAACTCCATGCGCAACATTGCCAGAAGCCCACGGCTGCGCCCCGGGCCTTCATGGCTTCGACTACGCTATAGTTGCCATAGACGCCAATAGAGTATGTTGCTAACACAAGCTTCATTGCAGACAGCGCCTCCTACACATATAGTGCAGGTTTCCTCGGAACCAAGGTTGCCACGTTCACACCTTTCACAGCAGTTCTTGATAGCTACGGCTATGTTATCGCCACTGCTTCCGTAGACACAACTTCAAACTATGCTTATGTTGTTGATCTTTCTTCAACCACAGACGCTTGGGTGTTGTTGTTAATCAGGCAAAGCTCGTCTACGCTGACGGCTCAGCTGCTGTTGTTACTACCGATATAAACTACAAAACGTTTACAACAGGCGTAGCTCCTTATCTTGCCGCAACAAATATTACTGGCGAAGTCGTAACCTACAGCGTAAACACTCTTGGCCAGACCGTTCTGGATATGAAGGTGGTTATGTTTATGATTGTAAAATACAATATGCCGGTGATGAATCTGTTTATTTCTTTGGCGTAGGTCATTTAACTTGGGATGGAAACGAGTTATTAGATAAAATTAGAAGTGATACAGTATGGAATAAAACCAAAAAAGCTATGACCGACAAAGGACTTCCTTTAGTAATTGATGTTGTTAAAGACGTAGCTTCAGCAATAATAGCAGGAATGACTCAGGGAGTAATTAAAGGAATGGTGTAATAATAAAACGGGAGCTTTCAAAGCTCCCGTTACAGTTATCTAACGCCATTTGCCAGAAGATAGAGGCAATATTGGTTCATGCTAATGCCTTCATCCCTTGATTTATCGGACAAGGTTTTATGCAAAGATTTAGGTATTCTCAACTTAAACTGACCACTGTAATTTTCAATATTGGACGGTTCTGGTATTTCTATATCATCTTCTAGGCAAGCCTCTAACCAACTACGCTTTGCATCCTGAATCATTTTGTAGCCTTCTTCAACACTGTCAGCATAGGTAATGCAGCCTTTCAACTCAGGACAAGAAAAAGCATAGCCGCCTTCTTGTCTATCTTCAAAGATTTCAATTTTATACGACAATCCCATATAATAATTTAAAGTTTTGTTCATGTTCTTTCCTCCGCTTCCAAAGATTCTTTTACAATAGTATATACTAATTCAATGTAAGCTTTATTCATCGGACTTTGTTTGGGAATTGTAATTGGCATACATCCGGCTTTGCGAAATGTATAATGACTACTTCCACCGCTGGGCTGTTTCATTTTATAACCCATCTTCTCAAGAGCTTTAGCCAAATCATCAAAGCGTAAATTTTTATCTTTAGCCAGAATATCTGCTATTAGTTTATCCCATTTACTCAATATGTCACGTCCCGTCTTTATCTGTCCATATTATAACATGGTGTCATATGTGGTGTCAATATGAAATTGAAATTTGTATTCTACCCGCTCAATTTAACAAGCAACCTTGTGTATGTTGAATTCAACGTGTAAATGTTTATTTGTTTATTTAAAATGCCTTGCATAGTGGCAACTTGAATCGAAACTGTCTACTGTTTGTCTACTGTTTTTGGTTTTGAAAAGCTTTATAGAGTTATCAAGGCTTTGCTGATTTTCAAGTGTAAATACGGCTGAAAGCATTGATAATACAAGGTTTTCAGGATACTAAAAGGTGTTAAAAGATACGAATGAAACTATACATGACTTGACTGGGGGTCAAGCGGCCGCATGTTCCCGGTCAGAGTGATTAATACGATGACCTATACTATATAATATAGAAGGAGAATTCTTTATGACTGGTACTTCAGTTCGTGCAACATCTCCCCGACCCTTGACGATTAGAACTCGTCTGGCGTCTCATCCCGCAGTAACAACAATCACGATAAACGACATAATAGACGAATGGCTTAAATACGAGGAAAGTCAGATAAAAATTTCGAGCGTGTCTACTTACAGGTGTTATGCTAGAAAGCAAATACGGCCGGTGCTCGGCGGCATACTGGCAGATAAACTGACGGATACTGATGTTTCTAATTTTCTTGCGGCCATTTGTAGCCAGAATCAGGGTTTTGCAAAAAAGACGGTACATCTGATTGCCAACATCCTAAAGCAGTTGCTTATATTCGGCAAAAAACATGGTGTTACTGTAGACCCAACCATTTGCAATATCCGCTCTAAGTCTGGTAGCCAGCGCACAGCGAACACGCTTACTACCGAGGAACAGGGCAAGATTCTCGAAACACTTGGTAACTGCAAACGCCCGTCAGACCTATCTATTCTTCTCAGTTTGAAAACAGGTCTGCGCGTAGGCGAATTAGGTGGCCTGCTGTGGGGTGATATAGATTTTGAAGCTGGCTTTCTTAATGTCCGGCGTACGATTGAACGTATCTATAATGCTGATTTTACTACGACGATATATGTTGGAGAGCCTAAAAGCGAGAGTTCAAAACGCAAGGTGCCTCTTGCACTAGGATTGCTGAAGTTTCTCGAGGAGCACAGGCAGACAGATGATATATACGTAACCTCCGGCGGTACAAAGCCACAGGAGGTAGCAACCCTGCAGAAACATTTTAAAGTGGTGCTCGGGCGCGCCGGCATACGCGACATCAACTTTCACGCCCTTAGGCATACCTTTGCCACCCGCTGCGTGGAGAAAGGTTTTGACGTAAAGAGCCTGAGCATGATACTCGGCCACTCGGATGTGAGTACTACATTAAACACCTATGTCCATCCATCAATGGAGAATCTACGAAACATGATGCAGAACCTCGAATAGAGCTCTTTTGGGCTTCTGTTTGGAGTCTTTAGTATAGGGAGTCTAACTTTAGGCTCCCTTTTTTTGTCATTGCACTATGATTCATGGCACTAAAATTTGTAATCAAAAGCCAAAAGTGATTCACTGAACTTAACTCTTATCAAAATTTTATATTGGCTAAAAGTTATGATTATAGACAATATCTCGGAAATATCGCACCAATACCGCAATAATAGTTATCATATTATTCCAATGGATTTACTTGCTTTAAGGAAGAGTTTAACGACCTCAAATAACAAACAAAGTCGTTATACATGCAATCATTGCTTCTTTTTCACGGAGAGGATGTTCTCCATAACATTCTCTCCTACCCCAAGGTTCGACCAAGTGAAATGTTAGTAATTTACGCACAAACGGTCACTTCACAGTGACCGTTTGTGCTAGCCGGAATGCAAATTAAGTCTAATTAATTATTAAATGTTCTTATCATTACCGGAACTGTTTGTCAGCTCCGCCATCTGCCTGTACAACTTCTTCATATCCTCGGAAAGTTGTGTAGGGTTGACAATTCTTACAATATAGCTTAGAGCTCCCCGCTTTCCGCTTTTTGTCGGATAACCCCTTGCCGAGATTCTCAGCTTTCCTCCCGTCTGTATATCCTGTGGAATCTTAACATTAAGTTTTTCAGCAAGCGTGCTTATCTGTATTTCGTCCCCAAGTGCTGCCTGCCACGGGAAAATATCTATTGTTTTTACGAGGTCGGATCCTTCGAACGAAAAGCCGGCTTCTGGTATTAGTGCTATTTCAAGATATAGGTCACCTGCTTTCCCTTTTCCAGCGGGAGCTCCGCCAAGACCGGAAAGCTTAATTTTTTCGCCCGCCTGTATGCCTGCAGGAATTTTAAACCTTATGGTTTTGTTTCCGGTATCGCCTTGAAGGGTTACGGTCTGTTCGCCGCCTTTAAAAGCCTGCTTAATCCCAAGTTCGACCTTAGCGGTAATGTCCTGACCGTCCGTGCCATACCCCTCATAGCCACCGTGGCCACGGCGTCCAAAAATGTCTTCTTGCATCCCGCCACCGCTACCTCTGCCACCAAAGAACATATTAAAAAAGTCACTGAAATTTGACTCGTTACCATTGTCGGAGCTCCATGTGTATTTATATCCGTCACCGTTTTTCCCGTTAGGGGGGCGATACATGGACGGGTCAAACCCAGCGCCTGAGGCTGTTTTATTGCGACCGTTTTTCATGTCATCATAAATTTCATCATATTGGGTTCGCTTTTCCTTGTCACCAAGAACTTCGTTCGCCTCGCTGATCTCCTTGAACTTTTCCTCACTGGCTATGTTTCCCGGATTAGTGTCCGGATGGTACTTTTTTGCGAGCTTGCGGTATGTTTTTTTGATTTCCTCCGCCGTTGCACTCTTTTCAACCCCGAGGACTTTGTAATAATCTTTGAAATCCATATACTTCACCTCCTGCTATGTTTATTATATTACAATTATATTTTTTATCAATAGTCAGCTAAGGTCAAATTCGCTCGATGGCGTATTTGCGCCTTGCTATTGGACTGCGTCGAAAAAGTGAGAGTGGGTATGTTAGAGTAGACCAATACCTCAAACATACTCCGGGGTTCGACTGCCAATTTCCTTCCTTTTGCAGAATAGGCGCTATACAGTTTCCTGTAATCCAGTTTCTCAAGCTGTGCGCTTGCCAGTCGTACCGAATCTTGCTCGGNTNTTAATATTTCTGTGTTTATTGGGAGCATTAAATGTTGGNTTTTCCTCCCCATATTNTTATGCTCTACGAGCTGGAAGTTTTGTTTCATCACAATAATTTTACAGCAAAAAGAGGCACCAGCCAACCCTTTCTTGNGGTCAACTGGCGCGTCCTTTTTTACAAGGGGCTATTTTTGCAACAGCCCCCTCTNTTTCCACTTGTGAGGAAAGAGGTTGTGCTATGTAATGTTTTTGGTATGATTGATTTCGAAGCTTGAGAGTATATCTCCGCTTTCGGTTATAAAGACGGCTTCGCTCTTATACTTGCGAATCAGCTTAAGGCCCTCCTGCGCGCCAAGCACAAAGACGGCGGTTGAGAGCGCATCGGCAAGCATAGAGCACTCGTTAATAACGGTTACGCTTAGAAGTCCGCTTTGCGCAGGATATCCCGTTATAGGGTTAATAATGTGATGATACCGTATGCCGTCTCTAATAAAAAAGCGTTCATTTACGGCAGATGTCACAACCGCCTTATCCGTAATATCTATGGTGAGGACGGATTCCCCTCTTCCTGACAGTGGATTTTGTATTCCGACTTCCCAAGGAGCGTTTTCAAAGCTGTTTCCCACAGCCATTATATTGCCTCCGAAATTTATCAATGCACTTTTTACACCGTACTCTAATAGAATCCTTTTTGCTTCATTCGCGGCATAGCCCTTTGCTATTCCGCCGAGGTCGATTTTGCAACCGGATTTAGTCAAAAATGCCGTTCTCTCAATTGGATTAATGACTAGGTTCGAATACCCGACGAAGCATTTTGCGGTGTCAATTTCTTTTTTTTCGGGAACGGAGTCCCTTCCGTTTCCAAAATTCCATAGCTTAGTCAGTGGTCTTACAGTAATATCAAAAGCTCCATGGGAGGCTTGACTGACTTCCAGCGCCTTTTCCAGGACACAAAAAACATCTTCGTTGACACTTGCAGCGCAAATTCCGGAATTCGACGCAATTTTCGAGATTTCACTTGTGGCTTTGAAGGCAGACATTTTTTCTTCAATCTGCGATACTCTCTCNACAATCCTTNTTAGCAACTCCGAACTGTCAGCTTCTTCAAGGATTATTGAATTTTCGGTCCCAAGTGCATAAAAAACAGTTTTGAAACTCATATGATTACCCCTTTGCCTGAGAAAGTGCGTCTGCAACTGCACTCATAATACCATTGCTTGAGAAAGTTGCTCCGCTGACTGCCGAGACAGATGAAGATTGCGCGGAAATGATTTTAGAAGTTACCGAGGAAAATGCGCTGTTGTAATACTTGCCGTCATCCTGAGTTGATATGATTTGAATGTTGGTAATCTGCCCATTGCTTATTGTGACAGATACAGTAGTTGTCCCGTTGTGAAAGCCCGTACCGCTACCTGTATAAGTGCCGTCAACATATCCGGAAGTGGCTGTTGCTGTCGGTGTGGGTGTTGAAGCTGCTGACGCACCTGTATCTACGCTTACAGACGGCGCCACTATCGCATTGGCATCGGAACTGGCTTCGGGCGAAGCTGTGCCGTTTTCGGCTCGGGAAAGAGCGTCCGAAATCACGGTTTGATTGTAAGAAGTCTCATAAGCCGATACGCCTATGTTTCCCATATAATACAGCCCAATAACCGATGCGGCGGCAACAGAGACCAAAAGCGGTGCGGCATCCTTTGAGGCAACAGTAAATTTAACATTGCTTCTGGGGCAAGCTGAAACACACTTCATGCACTGGATACACTCACCGGAATTCACAACGTCACTTTGATATAGAGGGATTCCCATTTTGCAGTTGTTAGTGCAGACCTTACACCTGCCGCAGTTAGTCCTTGTCTTTTTGATTTTTGCTATCTTCAATTTTGAAGCGATGCTGAATATTGCACCCATTGGACAAAAGTAGCGGCAGAAAAATCGCTCAACAAACAAGGAGCCGATTACTATGAGCAACAAGAGTATTGTTCCGATGGTCATGCTGGTGAAAGCATAAGCAAAATCGGGAGGGAAAGACATCAAGGAGCCGAATGCGTCCCACGGACTCCACCCCGAAAAAACACCGATACCCGAAATCCAAGTAAAGATTAAAAATACCAGAAGGACATATTTAAGCCACTTCAATTTTTTGTCTGTTGCTTCAGGTATGCGGTAATTTAGTTTAAATAATTTTTTCCCAATAAAATGGACGGCATCCCCAAGTGTGCCGAAAGCACACATAAAGCCGCAGAAGAATCGCCCGAAAATCATCGTAGCTATAATTAGAAGAGCGCTTGGAAACAGGGCGGGAAATAAGGTTGCAAAATCCGCCGTTCCTCCCGAAAGGGCTTGAATTGAGGTCTTTATTCCGTTAAAAGAATCAATAAACAGCCCCGGCAAAAGCAAAAAGCACACAAGCTGTATGAGGTTTCTAATAATTTGAAATACATTTATTTTTTGTTTCATTGTGGGTAGTTCCCTTCCTTAGTATGAACTGAGTATAACGAATGAACCTTAAGGAACCTTTAAAAAAATCCATCCCCCAAAATAAATGATATTTACTTTTGCTAACGGAGCAAAAAAGGAGTGCATTTATTGCAGGAAATATGCTACACTTAAAAAAGAATGCGTAATATTTCAAGTATGTCGAGCGTTTTTTTGAATATAAAAAGTAATTTCAAAATACATTGCTCGGAACGGAGAGGTAGCGATATGAAGGTTGTCATTTTCGGCAGCGGTCAAGGCGGGCAGATGGTGCGCCGTTGGCTGAGTGCAGAAAGCGAATTGCTGGCCTTTGCGGACAACAACCCTGCCAATGGGGGCAATTATCAGGACAACGTAAAGGTAATGTCACCGCAGGAGGCGCTCAAGCTTCAACCGGAGCTTATTTGGATTTCCGTACTCAATCGTGAGGCCGAGGCAAGCATCACTTCGCAACTGGTTCAAATGGGATATACAAAAGACTTGATTGGAATGTCCGAAATACGACGTCACGTGGATATTCGACTTGCAACGCTGCGGCTTTTAGCCGATGAGATACGCTGTCGCCAAATCCCAGGGGCTTGCGCTGAGCTTGGTGTATACAGGGGCGATCTTGCGCGTGAGATTAACGCACTTCTGCCCGATAGGGAGCTTTTCCTCTTTGACACCTTTGAGGGCTTTGCAGACGAAGACATTGAAAAGGAACGCGAAGTCGTGTCAGCAACAAAAGCAAAGGTAGGCGATTTTGACGATACCAGCATTGAATTGGTAAAGAGCCGACTGCCCCATCCTGAAATGGCTCACTTTTTTAAGGGCCATTTTCCAGACAGTGCGCCGGACGAATTGCCATCGCTTTGTCTTGTAGGTCTTGACACAGATCTTTACGAGCCCACAAGGCAGGGTCTTGCCTATTTCTATCCGCGCATGGTTAGCGGCGGGACGATTCTAATTCATGACTACAACAGCATGCAATTCCCCGGCGTGCGGCAGGCAGTTCGTGAATTCTGCACGGCAAACGGTCTTGCTATTATTCCATTGCCGGATTTGCATGGAAGTGCGATGGTGGTAAAACAATGAAAACGATTTATCTCGTGCGGCATGCGGAGCCGTGCTTCGGCAAAGGCCGCTGTCTCGGTCAGACGGATGTGCC
>JGI24146J20443_1001547_pt1 | contig 13931 bp, 15 predicted proteins | sample BarGraIncub1131A_FD_20443 | JGI IMG/M metagenome (IMG submission 20443) | reverse complement strand
AATGAATCTTGCCATTGCGCCATTATGTTTGATCTAAATAATTTAAAACTGGTGAATGACCAACTTGGCCATTATGAAGGGGACCGATTAATCAAGGCATTTGCGGATATCTTAAATAAAGTTAGCAACGAACGGGTTTTTGTGGGTCGCTATGGAGGTGATGAATTTATTATGTTTATCCACGGTTATGACGAAGGAAAAATTAAACAGTTGCTTCTTGAGATCCGATTACAAACCGATGAACGCAACCGTCGGTTTGAACAACCTGAAATCAATTACGCAGTGGGTTATGAATTTGGGGGATTATCCCTTCAGAAAATGCTAAAAAAAGCTGACGAAAAAATGTATGCCAATAAAAAATTCATGAAAATAGCTGCCGAAAAGATGCTGTGAAAATGTTTGGTGAAATTGGATATCAGGAGATACAAGATTTGTAGATGATAGAACGAGTTTCCAAAGCAATACAAAGCTCAGAAAGTGAATCCTTTGTCGGTTTCACTTTTTTTCAATCAAATTAATTCTTAGCATAAAAATTAATTCACTTAGTATGTCACCATAGTATTGATCATTCAAAATAAAAGACATCCTCGAATTTTTTATCAAGTGCCACGCAAATCAACAGCGCCAGCTTCGCACTGGGACAAAACTGCAAATTTTCGATGGAACTAATCGTTTGACGGGAAACCCCAACCATTTCAGCCAACGCTTCCTGGGTGATTCGTTTTTCAGCACGCCACATCCGCAGTCGGTTATTAAAGATCAGATTATTTTCCATTAACGCTTACCATGTCTGCAGCACATAATCCAGCAAAAAAACAACCGCTGCAATTATGCCGCAAATAGCCGTGACCAGATATGCCTTGGTTTTAAAGGCGCGGTACTTATAGACATAGCTCATCCCCAGGTATCCCCAGAAGACTGCCATAAGGTCATAAATAGGGAGGCCTTTTGCAAAGTTATAAATAATCAGCAGCATGCAAATAACAGTGAATCCCATTTCGCCATAGCGTCTTGACTTATCTTCAATATATTCAAGACCCTCATCCTTGGATTTACTTTCTTTGTTTCGATTTAAAATTTCATTGCGTTCCATATTTAACTCCTCTTTTATCAGATAATAGGAGTATAAGCGATTATAATGATTATGTCAAGTATGCAAGACATTATAACGGCCATACTTGTCAATAATCACAGCTTCCATCAATGTTGCAGTGTATTATATTCTGTGTTCCTTTTTACTTCAAATGTGATATGATGATACTAATAAATCAATGGCAGGAGATAAAATGGCCGACATTAAGTTAAAGTTACTCCGTGTATTGGAGATCATGAAAGAAACCGATGGCAACAATCCCCTAACGACCGCACAAATTTCTGAAAAGCTAAAACACTTTGGCCTGGAAGCCGAACGAAAATCCATTAATCGGGATATTGTAACCCTGATTGAAGCAGGTTATGACATTCAATTATGCCCTGACAATAAAAAGGGCTTCTTTTTGGCAACCCGAGAGTTTGAAAATTGGGAGCTGAAAGTGTTAATGGATGCGGTCGTCAGTGCGAAATTCTTAACCCTTACCGATTCCGTTCAGCTCACAAATAAGCTGGTCTCACTGGCAAGCCTTGAAAATGCAAAGCTTCTGAATCAGGTAACCCCAATAAACACTCATATAAAATCCGACAATGTTTTGATAAAAAGTATGATTGACCAATTACTGGAAGGCATCAGGCGTAAGAAAAAGGTTCAATTTCAGTATCAATTCACCAATCGGAACATGAAAAAGGAACTAAGAAAAGACGGTTATTTCTATGTGGTGAATCCCTATGCCCTTACCTGGAAGGATGAACATTACTATCTGATTTGCAATCTGGACAAATATGAAAATCTAGCCTATTATCGCTTGGATCGCATGATCAATATGACCCAATTGAATCAACCCATAAAAGAAGCACAAACCCTGCTGGGAGATAACCCCACCCATGGCATTAATGAATACGTGTCAACCGCCATCTATTGCCATACCGGTGATAAAATTAATCTTGTGCTGTTATGCCAATTTGGTCTGGAGGATGAAATCATCGATTATTTTGGCACCGGCATTTATCATCAAAACCAGTTGGCCGGCTTTGAATGTCATATCCGAGTGATGCACAGCAACGGTCTTATATACTGGCTCATGCAACATGGGAAACAGATCAAGGTACTTTCACCGGATAGTGTGAAAAATGAATTGATCCAAAATTTAAAAGATACCCTTGATCAATATGAAGATAAACGAAGAATCTAAAGACCTGATGGGGAAGACCATTCTGAAGTTTTAACAAATGAGTTGTGTATCATTTCGCTACACTATATAATTGAGCGTATCAAAATAACGGAGGTAACCCGGTGACAAAAGTCTTGATTCTAACATCAAAGAAACGTTTTGAACTATTTTCTGATTTGTCAAAAATCCCAACTGATTGGAACCTCATTTTCGGTGAAGATCTGAATACCGATGATGCGGTTCTTCTGGCCGGCGTCGATGCCGATTTCATTTTTGCCGATGCTGTCCGGGAAGTCAGCAAAACCCTGATTGATAACATGGCGAATCTGAAACTGATTCATTCCGAAGGGGTGGGTTATAATAAAATTGATATAAACGCGGCCAAGGAAAAAAACGTCTATGTATGCAATAACACCGCCGCCAACTCAGGGGCTGTGGCGGAACATACCATCCTCTTAATGCTGGGGCTCCAGCGACGGCTGCTGGAAGGTGATCACATGGTACGCACCGGCAAACAAATTCAAGCCAAGGGTTCATTTATTTTAGACGGTATTCCCGAACTTGGATCCTGTCATGTGGGACTGATTGGCTTGGGGTCCATTGCCATTGAGACTGCCAGGCGATTGAAACCTTTTGGATCGAAACTGAGTTATTTTAATCGCTCCAGGAAAACCGAAGCGGAAACAGACTTGGGGTTGACTTATCTGCCCATGGAAGAACTCTGCAGGCAGTGCGACATCATCAGCCTGCATCTGCCGGTAACTCCGGAAACAACGGGTCTGATTAATAAAGAAATCCTGGCATTGATGAAACCAACCACGCTCCTGATCAATACTGCCCGGGGGGAACTGGTTGTCCAGGAAGATCTTGTCAATGCTTTAATAAATGAAAAGATCGCCGGGGCAGGTCTGGACACCATGACTCCTGAGCCGGTTACTCTTGAAAATCCACTACTTAATTTGCCGGAATCCTGCCAATACAAACTGCTTTTCACACCCCATATTGCCGGAACAACCAAACAGGCTTTTGAAAAAATGCATAAAACAGTATGGACAAATATTTTAGCGGTTTCAAACGGAGAACGTCCCATCAATATTGTTAATGGGTTATAATATCTGAGTCAATGTAGCCATGCTATATTCCTCAATCCTGGCATTATCAGTCATTGCGGTTTTTGCAAAACCATAGATTTATCTATGGTTTTGAGAATCCCTTTACAAAGCCGTTAAATTAATAGACAAAAAAATACAAACGTTTACATTTTATCTATTTACTTCTGATAAATAGGTGATATAATGTATTTAAGTCAAAGATCAACCCAATCCTTTTCTGAATTCAATGATCTCGGTCATTGAAAAGCAAACAATATCACAACTCGCCGATGAAAAACGAAGAAATGACTCAGGCTGATGTTAAAATTGACCAAAGGTTAAATACTTTAATTTTAAAGGTATCTGGAAAAATTTGAATGAGAAAACAGGTTGCTCCGAAATAAAGAGAGGAAGAAACCTCACAGACAAATTAAGAATAAGGTAATTGAAAATCAACAATTGATTCAAGAAAGACTCTCACGGTTTCAAAAAACCATATCCGATTAAAGGTCGGAAACGAGAAGTATTCACGATCAAGGATGATGTTAGAGGATCCTGAAAATAATTTTTAAGTGAGTTAAAAGGAATCTGATCTAAAGAGTAAGATAACTCCAAAAAAGTTGGTACAGTTTGCAGTGAAAAGTGAAAAAGAAGATTTTTGATAAAATCAATAAAAGGAGTCCAAACGGATGACAGAAGAGATTTTAGGCTAGGCCGGTTCTGCAGGTGAAAATGTAGAATCGGCTTTAGTCTTTTTTGTTGCGTTTAGGGATCGCCCCTTATTTAAGCAATACTATTTTTAGGAGATAACTCCAGCCATGGTATTAATGCATACGTCTCAATTGCCTTTTACTGTCTTAAACCAACGACTTTCAATCGTTGGTTTTTTTTGATTACAATTTCGCTCAAATTTGAAAAAGTTTCAAACCACCCTGACTTCCCAGGAAGGCATTCAGATTGCCGATGAAACCTATTTATTAAAGGATAAATTTGATCTGATAACCACAAAAATCATTGAACTGGCCCGCCAGGGGAATCCGGCGGAAGCCGTTGCTATGGCTAAAAGCAGTGACTTTAAAAATATCCAAACCAGTAGTCAAGGCAATTATTGGCACGAAAATCGCGGATGAAACAGCAGTCAGTTTAAAAGAGATCCTCAGTGAAATCGAAAAAGTCGTTTATGTGGTTGAAACCATTGCCCAGGCATCCAACGATCAGGCAACGGAAATCGCCCAAATTAATCAAGGCATCGAACAGGTGTCTCAGGTGATTCAAACCAATGCCGCCACCGCCGAAGAAAGCGCTGCCGCCAGCGAAGAGCTGTCCAGTCAGGCAGAGATACTCAGAGAAATGGTCGGGGACTTTCAATTAAAAGAGCAATGCTGATACCAATGAAATAGCTAGTAATTAAAATTCGGATGCTGTCTGGCGGGTAAACATCACAAGACCATTTTGAGCTTAGGTTCCAGGATAAGCAGACGGATACCGCCCCGCAGCTCCAATTCGAAAGAACTTTGATACGCACGAAACATCATAAAAAAAGAATCCTTTGCCTGGTGCAAAGGGTTCTTTTTTTATTATATGTCCTTTTTAATACAATCTAATAATTATGATTGCATATATTAAAGCAAATAATATTATTTATCTATAACCATCGATCTTAAAAGTAGATATCTTATATTTGCGCTGTAATAATCATAAGGCTTGCTGTCTGTTTTGTTGGGGTTCCTGGTGATTGCTAAGTGGATGCAAGTACAGGTTTGGCAGATTGCCGCCCCATGGTCAGACGGGTTATGCTAATAGTATTGGTTAACCTCAGATACAAAAATAAATATCCGTTCTTTATTTTTGCAAAAGGGCATTCTCAACCGCTTTTTTGATAACTTTACTTGAATTTGTTGCTCCGGAAATGGTATCAACATCAATTTTTTGTTCCTTAATCATATTATCGGTAATCACCTCGGCGGGAGTGCCTCGTTCATTTTTGTGTTCTAGAAGGGTGATTTTTTCGATTTTTCCATCATTAACGACAACTTCAACCTTGGCGGCAATATAGCCGACATCATCGGAACCGACATAAACGCCGTTGGAGATATTGGAAAGATTAATATCAGAAACTGTGATGTCCTCTACTGATTTTTTATAGCTGTTGACATCATATAAATACCAAGATAAATACATGACCCCTATGACAACGACTGAAACTGTAACGAAAATTATGATTGATTTATTTTTACGCATTCTATTTTTCCCTCACTAGAATTGAACGAAGCAGGGTATCAAAACTGTATTTTAAAAATTCTTGTTTGGTGACCCCCATGGCTTGTTCAATATATTTTTGTTTTTTAAATGCCATATGAATGATGCCCGAAAGGCTGGACCAGAAAATAAAAACCACCTGATTAATTTGCAGATCCGGTCGAAAAATGCCCTGATGAATACCGTCATTGAAAAAAACAGCCAATTCTTCATTAATTAGTTCACCAACATCAAAAATATCCCTAAAAACCGGCGGGGTATTTTGATTTTCAAAGTCCACATTGATTTCCTGGAGCACCGTTTCAAAATATAAGGGATATTCATCACAATAAATGGTTAATTCATTGCAGATGCCATAATATTTTGCTAACAGATCACTATGATTTTTAATGGATCGTTGAATGCGATCATAAAGCATTTTCATACTCTTTAATATTATGCAGTTGATAATTTCTTCTTTATTTTCAAAATACACATAGAGTGTGGCTTTACTGTAATCAGCGACTCTGGCGATATCATTCATGGTGGTTTTTTCAATACCCTTTATTTCAAAGAGTGTTTCCGCCACCTCCATAATACTATCCCGATGAAAATCAGTTAATTCTTTTTTTCTTCCCAAAATAAACCTCCGTTATAATTATTGAACCCTGGGTTTAATTATAGGAGGCATTCGAATAATAGTCAAGCGATTTATAAAATTTCAGTACAAATTCGAAGGTACTACTCGCTACGACGAAATAAAACCAAACTTTTGTCACTAGACAAAGGTTTGGTTTTAGATATCATGCTATATAATATGCAATTATAATGTATAATTGCATATTATATAGCAACTGCGATTTATTCAGGATAATCATTGATCTTGCCAAGCAAATATCTTTTCTTATATTTAATTCGGGAGTATTTTCCTATTTTATTAATAATAATAGGGTTAACGACTCCGCCAATGATACCGACAATTGGCAATCCTTGTATGAATTTAGCCGTTAGTAGGGCACTGGACAATATGTTGGAGGTCTCTTTCATAACCCCTTCCAAATTAATGCTAGATTGGCTATCCAAGTCAATGTTTTCCCCTAAAAGATCAATTTTCTCGGCATATTCTTGTTGTGTTTCTCCTTTGGTCATTGCACCACATATTAAATATAATATGTATGCTTTTTCCTCATCGGTATCGTATTGATATCCATAAGACAATGCGATTTCATTAATCGTTTTTATAATAACTGAAATAAACAGTGGAATATCGGGAATCCCAATGCCTAATAAGCCCAGAACACCGCCTTCTATTGCTGAAATAGATTCATTAATTGTTTTTGACTGTTTCGACTGTTTATCCATATTTTTCAGGTGCTTTTTCGTCATGTATTTATCAACCGCATAATTATTTAAATCATATTCCGAATCGATTTTATCTTTGTTATAGGTTTTTTCAACGTAAACATTTCCTTTTTCAAACACAAAATTAAATCCCATGTAAAAAGTCTTTTCGAGTGTAGAAATTAATTTTGCTGGTATTTTTGTTTCAATTTTATTTAAGATAGGTATAAACTTTGTTTTTATAAAGGTATTTTCTTTTTGATTCAAAAATTTTTGTTCTTGCTTCACAACAATCTTCAGCTGTCTTAATAATATCTGATCCCTTTTCAATTTACCAACTCCAATCCATTGATCAATGTTATCATATTTTCTTTTAATAAGCCTTTGTTATATCTTAAGATGGCAATCACCTGCTGGTAATCTGATTCATAGGGAATAAAACTGAACTAGATTTATTCCGGGTGACAAACAAAACGAACATTGTTACCTTATCGGTTTATTCACACTTTTTTTGCCAAACTAAACCTTTCCTAAACCTTTTGACTATAAACTGAAGCCATGAAATGATTGATGAACAAAATTAATGCGGAAGCAGAAACGGTTTTATCTTTGGGAGGTTATTATGGAAAATGAGAGAGAAATTCTGTCAGTTAAGAATTTAAATAAAAGCTATGATGCATTTAAGCTAAAAGATGTGTCGTTCACCCTTAAAGCAGGATCCATTATGGGATTTATCGGACGAAACGGGGCCGGGAAGACCACAACCCTGAAATCCATGGTGAACCTGGTTCACTCCGATACGGGCTCGATTCAGTTTTTCGGAATGGATATAAAAACCCATGAATCTGAAATCAAGCAGCGCATTTCCTTTGCTTTCGGCGGGGTGGATTATTATCTCCAAAAAAAACTGGAGGCGATCACCAAGGTGTATAAACGATTTTATGATCAGTGGGACGAAAAGACCTATGAGGATTACCTCAACCGATTTGAACTGAATCCGAACAAGAAAGTCAAAGAGCTGTCCCAGGGGATGCGGGTGAAATACGGCCTTGCCCTGGCGTTATCCCACCATGCGGAAATTCTGATTCTGGATGAGCCCACAAGCGGCCTGGACCCGGTGTCCCGGGATGAAATCCTGAATATCTTTGAAGATGTGGTGGATTCGAAACAGGCGAGCATTCTATTTTCCACACATATCACATCCGATCTTGACAAGTGCGCTGACGAAATTACCTATATTAAGAATGGACAGATTCTTGTCAGTGAAGACAAAGACAGCTTTGTTGATTCCTACCGTCTGGTGGAGGGTTCAACGGACCAGCTCACCGAGGCTTCAAAGTCCATCATGATCGGTTGTCATGAACGTAATCGAGAATTTTCGGGATTGATTAAAAGCAAGGATCGTGAGAATGTTAAAGGAATCAAGTATTCCCCTGCGGATTTGGAATCCATCATGGTTCATATTGAAAGGAGAGCATAAAATGAAAAATTTGATTTACAAAGAATTTAAACTCGCCATGCATCCCACCAATTATTTATTCCTTTTAATGGCGTTCATGCTGCTAATTCCGAATTACCCATATTATGTTGCATTCTTCTATCAGACACTGGCGATCTTTTTTATCTTTATTGGGGGACAGGCCAACAATGATGTGTATTTTACAACCCTGCTGCCCGTTCCTAAAAAGGATACTGTGAAGGCCAGATTTGCCGTGATCGTCATCATGGAGCTTGCTCAAATTGGTGTTTCCATACCCTTTGCAATTCTGCGAAACAACCTTAATCCATTGGAAAATCAAGCGGGAATAGAAGCCAATGTTGCACTGTTTGGCCTTGTATTTTTCATGTATGCAATTTTCAACATTGTCTTCTTTCCGATGTTTTATAAGACAGCATTTAAGCTTGGCGTGCCCTATGTTTTTGCCTGCGTGGCAATGTTCACCTTCGTTGGTGTTGCCGAAACAGCAGTCCATCTCATACCAGTCTTGAACACCACACTGGATACTTTAGATCCCAGCTATTTGCCCCAGCAGCTGGCTGTGCTGCTCTTCGGGATTTTGATATTTTCACTGGTGACCACTTTTGCTTACCTGAAATCCGCAGCGCGTTTTGAAAAAATAGACCTGTAAGAGCGTAGATAAAAGTGTCTCGCGGTAACCATATTGGCAATCGTTGATAAACCGTTCAATTTATTAATTGCCTATGAATAGTAATGCCGATATTATTTCGTATAGTGATATCGAAGAAAAAAGAAGCACAGAAACTTGTTTGCAGGTTTCTGTGCTTCAGTAATTTCGGGTTTCTCAAGATTTTGTATTAATAAAGATTCGGTTGACTTTTTAATTGAGCACCGCTTTGGGATAGATCTTTCTTTGTTCGATAGACATAGCTCAGACCGGTTAATAGGGCAAAGACCATAATGGTACCAAGTAATACAATAATGTATTGACCAGTGCCGGTACCGTTGGCTCCAATGGAAAGCGTCTGTTTGAGTGCCTCAATCGTGTAAGTCATGGGCAGGTATGGATGTATTGCCTGGAAAAAACTGTTAGACAGTTCCATCGGATAAACGCCGCCGGAACCACTTAACTGCAGGATGAGAAAGATCAATGCGATGAAGCTGCCTGCTTCATCTAAGGTGACTTTCAACAAACTGGTGAACGACATAAAGCACAGGGATGTGATCCAGGCAATAAAAAAGGTGGCTGCCACATTAATGGGCGAAAGTTGGTTGATGACCATCAATGCAGTGATGGCTATGATGGATTGCAGCGTGCTCACCATGAACAAGATAAAGGATTTGCCCAGCCAGTATTTTATGCCGTTTTTCGGTTTGTCCTTTTTATCGTACAAGGGATAGAAGAGGCAGAACGCCATGGCCCCCAGATAAAGTGCCACCGAGATGATATAAGGCGCCATACTGGTGCCGTTGTTATTAACATTTGAAATACTTTCTTCATCAGCGGTTGTGGGAGACACAAACATTTCGATGTTGTCGTCATCGGTGTTGACCGCTGCAAGGGCTTTAGCGCCATCAGACATTTTTCCGGCAAGTAACTGGCTGCCATCTTGAAGGGCAGCAATTCCGTTTCCCAGGGTTTGCGAGCCGGTCGCTAGCTGCGAAGAGCCACTGCTGATTTGTTGAGCACCATTTGCCAGCTGACTGACTCCGGAGATTAGCTGGTTCGAGCTTGCACTAAGCAAAGAAGAACCATCCGCCAGTTTCACAACACCGCTGGTCAAAAGCGTGGTTTGGTTATTCAGTTGGTTCATGGCGCTTGTCAGTTCGCCTGAACCCGACGTTAGTGTTTCAGACTGATCATTTAATGCCTGCAAACCGGCAGCAACGCTGTTTACACCGTTGGTATATTGCTCAACTCCTGAAATCAGGCCAGCATTTTCATCGTTCATTCCCTGTTGGAGTTGTTCCAGTCCTTGATCCATCACGGTCAGAGTCTGAATAAGCTGTTGAGTATTTCCAGTCGCAACCGTTTCAGGGCTTGAATTGCTTTGTTCCTGAATAGTGCTCACAGAATCATCAATGGAATTACTGCTGCCGGCAAGACTGCTGCGAAGGCTTTCCAAAATATTTGCTTGGGTCTGTGCCTGGGGATCTTTAGATGTTTTCAGGGTTTCAATGACAGCATCCAATGAGCCAAGATCGTTCTGTATGCTGGCGGTGTTTGTCTGGATATCGATGGCACTATCGTTGATATCGGAAAAATCCGTTGTCCCAGCCTGGCGTGGATTTTGTGTCAGGGACGCCAGCAGTTGATCATTAACGGCTTTAACCTGGTTGATGCCATTGGCTTCTGATATAATGCCAGCATTGAGGTTGTCACTGGAAGCGGAAAGTCCCTGACTGCCGTCAGCGAGCCTTCCGACGCCGGCCGTATACTGGCCAATTCCTGTTTTCAACTGGTTTGTACCGGACTGAATCTGACTGATACCACTGGTCAGGGTTGGCAGCTGACTGTTGAGCTGCTTGAGTCCCTGATTGAGTTGTCCCACACCATCGGCATATTGAGATAGACCAACCGAAAGTGTTTTGGCACCATCACTGAATGTAAGCGAGCTGTCAGATAATTTCGTGAGATTTGCAGTGATCTGCTGATTGCCGTTTTCCAGCTGTCTTGAACCGTCACTGATGGCTATTGCCCCATCAGCTGCCTGATTCATACCGGTTTTTAAAACCGACAATTGATTGAAAATGACTTCTGTATAGGTTCGAGTGACTTTATCAGAAACACTGTTTTTAATGGAAGTCGCAGCGGTGATACCAATTTTGGAGGCAAATAAATTTTCTCCGGGATTGATTTCATAGGCAAGCACCATCGGCTGAGGGTCGGAATCCATCAGGGTAGAGGCATTTTTGGAAAAATCTTCAGGGATGGTAACGACCATATAATAGTCGCCGTTTTTCAAACCATTCTGTGCGGTTTGAGAATCAACAGACTGAAAATCAAGGGGTTGTTCCTCTTTAAGGGTTTTGGTCAATTCCTCTCCAATATTAAGGGCATTGCCTTCGTAGCTGTATGCTGTATCTTCGTTGACAAGAGCCACCGGTAATTGGCTGAGTTTGGAATAGGGATCCCAAACAGAGGATAAAAAAATCGTTGTATACAAGGTTGGAACAAGCGAAATGACAATGATCAGCACAATTAAAAATTTATTGTCTTTGAGATTTTGGAATTCATTTTTCAGCATGCCCGGTACCTCCTTTTATACAAGATCTTTTTCGACAATTGCATTCCAGTCAACGGTTCCAAGATTATTACTTTCGTCATAATATCTCAGTTGTCTGAGAGAGCATTTAATCAGGCGATTTTTAAATAAGGTCTCAGCTTCAGAAAGAATCGTGATCACAGTATTTTTGTTTTTTTCAATGGTTTCCGGCATTAAGAAAACTTTCTCAACCAGACTGGAAGGAACAAAAAAGGGATCCGAACCCTCAATGGCCTCGAAAACGTCTAATAGGGTAATCGAATCATCGGGTTTTGCAAGGGTAAAACCACCGGTTTTTGATGCATTTGAATTAATCAGTCCACTGATCACTAACTTCCGTAAAACTTTTTTTAGATAAGAATCGGATACCTGAAGCCGAGTGCTTAGGGTAACGCTTTTTAAAGGTAATCCGTCTTTTTGTGAAGCCAACATTAACAAAATGCAGACTGCCTGTTCTACACCACTGGTTACTTTCATTTTTTCACATCCTTTATGTTAATTCTATAGACATATTACATCCATGGATACAATATGTCAATAGATAAATAATTTAAATCGATTAAATTATTGGTAAGCACTAAAAATAGGTAGCTCAAAAAATAAAATAAGACTGACTGCAATAGCAGACCAGTCGGGGGGACAGGTGAACAACGATGTGTATTTTACAAACTTTCAGCACATTCATTATGAGTACTTTAACCTTTGATTTGCAAGGGGCGATTATCAATCGCCGGAATAGGTTTTTATAAAATCTTCAGGATATCAATTACAGTAATGTCTTCCAATTTAATTTTAAAGTCGGTCATCACATGATTCTCATTAAATTTCGGATCGACTGCATGTTTAGCGATATCTTTTTGTGTTTGTTTCATATTACCATTTAATGCATTTTCTAAAAAACATCCCCTTGACAACCGCAGGGTGCCATGTCGGGAATATGCTAAAACTGCCTGGTCCAATAGTTCTTCTTCATCGGAAAGGTATTCCTTTTCCAGCCGAAATTCATCCGGCAATTCACTTAACCAGGGATGATAGTGTAGGGGAGAGGGTTCAATTCTAACATCAATTAACATCTTGCCCGTGGCAATAGCATTTATGGTATTTTCAATCAAACTGGCTTTTTTCTGCTCCAACTCCTCAGCATTTTCGATAAATTGATCTCTTTTCATTTTTTTATCTCCTCTATTAAACAAATTATGACTATGATAATTTATACCCATATTCTTCTCAGTCACACATAAAGCTCCCACTGAAAAGGCCAGGTCAAACACGATATTTTAGGCACTCTGGTTCCTTTTTAGTTACCGAATAAATACCAGTATGCGATATCCACCAATTGTTCTTCATAGTCACTTTTATCCATATCTTCTGGAAGTTTTGCCAATACTTCGGAAATACCCTGGACCAGAAAATAGGTCATCTGAGACATCACCAAAGGGGAAACCCGTTTTTTCACATGGGGACTTTCTTTACAGAAAGTGTAAAGAGCAGTCATAATTTTGTTGGAAACGTCATTGACCAAATCTCGTAACGCCTCATTAGTCATGGCGATGCTGTCATAATCCTGAAACAAAACCATGCTTTTGTAGGCGGCGGCCATGCCAGTCCGTATGTAGGTAAACAGACTTTCCCTGGCAAATTCCGGCTGGTCCTCAAGCTTTATTATTAATTCAAAAAAATCCGAATAATTTTTGTTAATATGGGTGGTCATAATTTCCTGAAAAACTTCCAGCTTATCGGGAAAATAGTTGTAAAAGCTACCAGTTGAAACTCCTGCCAGTTTGGCAATCTCCTTGGTATTGGTGTTGTAGTATCCTTTTGTATTAAACAGTTCTTTGGCGGCCTCAATTATTTTCTGACGATTGATAATCGTTCGTTCTTGAATTTTTTTTTCTTTTTCCATTTTCAACTCCTGTGTCTCACTAAAACTTCTTCTAAGCATAGTATGAAAGCGGTTATATTGCAAGTCTCAAAATAAATAATGAACTAAGATTCATTTTTCATTGACAGATCACGTTTCGTTATATATACTAAAAAATAAATAATGAACTAAAGTTCATTTTATTTAGGAGGTCCCATGAAAGAGCAAAAATTGTTTAATAAGAATTTCAGTATCATCATCATCGGCCAGTTAATCAGCATGTTTGGCAATGCCATCCAGCGGTTTGCATTCTCCCTATATATACTTGAGCTGACGGGCTCCGCCGCTTTGTTCTCCTTGATTATATCCCTGGCCATCCTTCCCGCCATTTTTCTGGGTCCCATTGGCGGG
>JGI24146J20443_1001544_pt1 | contig 13952 bp, 14 predicted proteins | sample BarGraIncub1131A_FD_20443 | JGI IMG/M metagenome (IMG submission 20443) | reverse complement strand
TTAAGGCTCTATGACAGAGACGCTTCTTCTTTAGTTTTGGTACGGTTGCGGCCCAAACACGGATTTACGACATATCAAGCTGGACTGGGTACTAGGTTTGGCGTCTTAGAACAATATTTCATGTTCTTCCTTTTGTTCCAAGGTCAGTAAGCCATTCGCCTGCATAATAGCTAAAGGTTCAATTCGCCGATACAGAGACAGAATAATCTTCAGTTGCATAAGCTCATTTCCGCCAGTCTTTTTATGAAGCTCTTCAATAAGCTTTTTGGAGAGTTTAAAGTCCTTGCACAGTTTTACCAATGAATTATGAACAAAATCCATTTTTTCATCTTCAAGCTCAAGTTCTTTTTGAGATATTTCAATCTTAGATAACTTCCTTTCTGAAATTCCCTTTTGTATCTTATTGTAACTATCATTGATTTTATCAATTGAAACAGTTGTAGCTGTGATAATAGTTGCTACAGTGGCTGCAACTATCGCCACCTCTTTGAGTTTGATTTTACCAGGAGAGGCATAAGCTATAGATATGATTTGAGGTTGATGCTCGTGTGGAATTTTCTTAAAAATATTTCGGTAAAAATTTACAGCACTATAACCACCCTTCCATGGATACTTGGAATATTCACCCTTTAGATAATCTTTAAATCTATCGTAGTCAGTCCTTGGTAATTGCACGTCGGACAGTGAATAAATAAGACTGTAACATTGAATGTAATTCTTGGAAAATGTATATAAGTCTTCTAGTGACCATTTCCTGTCAATATCTATTTCTGTCGTTTCAACATCATTTGCTGATAACAGTAATTTTCCAAAATCCACCTTTAATCCCTCCAATCACATGCTTTGTTCGCATGACAGCGTTAGATTTCATGCCCTAATTAGACCCGTCATAATATAGCAGGATAGGAAGAGATTTAACATCCCCAAAATTCCCCTTCCTTCTCAGGAATTCAATGCATCAATGAAGTCCTGGGTGGTAACCACGTTGGCCTACCAGGGGAATACCTTCTCTACCAGCACTCGGTGGACTTCCTCATCCTGGTCAGCGCAGGCATCGGAGATTACGTAAGGAGCGTAATCCATGTCGGCGGCCCATCGTACCGTCGAAAGGACGACGCCGCTGGTTGAGATGCCGAACAATATCAACGAGGTGACGTTCTTGGTCCGGAGTCCAGCATCAAGCTCAGTGGTGGAGAAGGCTCCGACGCGGCGCTTCGTGACCACGATTTCATCGGGAAGAGGAGAAGCCCCGGTATGTATGCAGATTACTACTCCAAATTCCTTCTAATTTCAAGGTCTTCCTTGAAGGACTTTTGTATTGACTGAAAAGGTGGTAGGGTGCAGCTCATGTGTGGACGATTTACCCTTCAAATTCCCCCGGAACTCCTTGCCGAGATTTTTAGCCTCGCTGAGATTCCCGTGTTCCCAGTCTCGCCACGGTTCAACATCGCCCCCACCCAGAGCATCCTGGTGGCGCGCCAGGACGCTGACCACCAGAACCGGCTCGACATGCTCAGATGGGGTCTCATTCCGTCGTGGCCGAAGGATACGAAGCCCGGCGCACCACTGATAAACGCCCGCAGTGAGACCATAGCTGAGAAGCCAGCATTCCGGCATGCAATCCGTTGTCGCCGTTGCCTTATACCTGCGTCGGGCTTCTTCGAGTGGCGGAAGGAAGGCACCGCTAAAATGCCACAGTACATTCATCTCAAAGACAGTGCTCCCATGGTCTTTGCTGGAATCTGGGACTCGTGGAAGGCTCCGGGCGGTGCAACGGTGGAATCGTGCGCAATCCTCACCACATCCTCAAACACCCTAGTAGCACCTCTCCACGACCGTCAGCCGGTCATCCTGCACCCAGGAGAGTATGGACAATGGCTCGACCGGCACAACACCGACCCCGAGGAACTGACGGGCCTGTACCGACCATATCCGGGAGACCTCATGGAAATGTTCCCGGTATCGATGCTGGTCAATTCGGTCAAAAATGACGGGCCGGAACTCATCGAACCATCCAGTCCTGACCTGAGCTGATTCCATCAATCCAAAATCTGAAGGCTGGGATGGTAAGTGAGTCGCTAACGCTTTCTGAGGGCTGAGGCAAGGTTTTAAAGGGGCGTGCACAGGGTTTACCCAACCCGCAACTTCTACGACTTTCTAAGGCTTCAGGCGTCCAATACCGTCCCAATCACTTCCCGTCACCTCCAATCCCGATGGATGCCAAAAACGCCGAAGCGGAATTCCTGCGCCCTGGGTGAGTTCCGTAATCCTGCCATCCCCTTTTCTTGAGAGGGTGAATTCACAAGGGCCAGTTTCCCTGCAAGCGAATTTTGCAACGAGGTAACCTTATATCCAATCCATGGGCATGGACATGGACATGGCGGCATGATTTGTAAAAGCGTTTATCCAACCGCTTTCCCATGTTTCCTTCTGCATCGGAAAATAATAGTGGCGCATAATTCCAGAAAGCACAAAAGGCCAGACATCAGAACCATAACCTTGCTTTGGCGCTGGTGTGTCCGCGCCAAACTCCAATTACGCGTCTGGCCAGGAGAAACAGGCGTTTTGGTTGAATCAGCTCTGAGATATTCTTAAAGCTCGGGATTCCCACCTGCAGTGGCCATCTAAACCCCGAGACAGCTCCAACACAACCCCAATTTCCCATCCTCAGAGTCGGGCGCAGCCCTCAGCACGGCCTGAATTACCACTTCCGCCCGGACAACACCGATACTATCAATCTACCTATGCCCCATGGCTACAACGCGTAGCGTTGCTCGGCGGTTCTGTTATCGGGCCGGGGCCAAGACTCTGCTTTTGCCCCGGCTTGCCTTAAATGGCCATAAATACCTGTTTAGCATGTTAAGGAAGGCGCAGGGTACATCGCGCCGCCGCATCTATTCTGTCATAACCAAGAAAAGGCGTTGGGTAAAGCTTTTTAAAAACCCTAGTTCATCGCCCATCAACACTGCAAAAAATATTAACACTATCACGATGTTGAGATAGCTTGGAAGTTGCACAAATTGATATACTATCACATAAAAAATATGACATATGAATATTTGTTACATATGTATATTGACTGGTAACAACAGTAAATGCTAAAATAATACATGTCAAATTTGAAGCAACATAAATGAAACAGATTCTGGGGTCAGCGATGCAAAATTCATCCTTCATAGATTCCAGCATATACCCTTGGGCTTTTGGAATCGCAGCCATCGAAAAATGCGCTGCCATGGAAAATGGTGCTGCTATGATTCTAGATGTATTTGAGCCAACAAAAGTTTTAAAGGGTTTTGGGGGGTGCGCGGCAGTGGCATATAAAGCTTTTAAATACTTTGGTGGCCGAGAAAACCGCAGCAGCACTGGGTGAAGTCCCGGTTTACTCCCCTAGGAGTATATACTTTAGGCCAGAATTACCCCCAGAAGTATATATTTTATGTTGGTCTTTTGGCCTTGCAGGCATAAATCTTCGATATATATGCCAAGGATGTCTCGGAATAAATAAAGGTAACATGCTGAAAAATAAAGGGATAGTGTCCTGCAAATGGTCGGTTGAGTGGAAACTTACATATGTTTAAACCATAGAAAACCACTGTCAGTATTAGGTTTGCACGGAAACAGATGTAAGTTTTGACCATAAAAAAGAGGTGAACAAAATGGCCAACAAAATGAAGACAATAACCATCAGCACGACTCACCAACTTCACGACGCCATGGGATATGTTTCGGACGAGTGTAAAATGAGTCTTTCTCGCATAGTGCGGGAAGCGCTCAATAAGGCTGATATCAGTGATATAACTAAAAATAATGCTAACCTGTCAAGTGACGGTTTTTATCGCACCGTAATCAACGTTTCAGATGTGGACGAGACAACCATCACCCGCCTCTGTAATGCATCAAAGCTATCTCGGTCAGCGGTTATCAGAGCTGCAGTTACCGTATATCTGCAAACTTTGGACTTGTAGACCCCGAAATGGCTTTAAGTGTCAATTCTGGAATGCTTTGAAGATTGCGTGATACGACGGAGATTGCGATGAAAAACTTTACTGAAATTAATGATGCCATGGAGCTTGAGTTACAAACTACAACTAATAAAATATTAGCATACCTATCTCTCGAAAGCGAAAAGGCCGGTCATGAGCCTTGCCCTACTATAATCCCGCTGACTAATAGGTCCGTCAGTGGCATGGATATGAATATCGTAAATATGCCGGGCGTATTTTCTTTCCAAAAGTTGTCCGGTGGTAAAAAAAGAACAGCTACTAAAAAAGAATATGTGATGGATTACAAAGGCAAGTATGTCGAAATAAGCGAAGATTTTCGCATTGAGCTAAATACTAAAAAAGATAAAATATTTAGAACTGCTACTGTTTATATGACTTCAGGCCAAATGGATGAGAGCGACTTTAAATGCTATAAGTGCTTGGAGCGCTATTTATATCAGATGATAAACAAATATATGGATATATTTAACGATGAGCTGCAATACATAAAAGGAGCCGGTTATATTGATGTTACTGTTGATAGCATGAGGCAGTTTTCAATTAATGCTCTTGGCTACAGCACAACCAACTCCACTGAAACGATTAATAGGTTCTTTGACCGGCTAACCGGTTTGTCTATTACTTATGGCGATAATTCAGATGATACAGATAATGAGGATAATACAAATAAGATTGGATACTCGTTAAAAGTAAGTCCTACTGCTAAGTTAAGATATCGTAAAACCCCATATAGACCTTTTGGTTCGATGGAAATGAGAGGGACCAAAAGCAAACGCATTATAACCATTGGGCTCCATAGGGATTACGTGTTAAATCTCATAAACGGCAACTGCAAACTTTATTACAATGAGTACTCTGATAAAATAACGAAAGCCAGTTCAAACTATTTATATAGATTGCTTATAGGTAGAAGCAAAGCAAAATATTCACGTATATTTTACAGTTACAATGAGCTTATCCAGCACCTAGGAATTAAAAGAGAGCGATTTAAATCAGACGCAGCCGACCAAATTGGCGCTATTGCCAAACAAATCAATTTTGATAATGGTACACGCCTGTTGATGTACACCAATAAAGCCAATGATAATGGTGTTTTTAGTAAAAACCGTCCTTTTGTAATTATGGATAGATACAACAATGGTAGTTGGATATTTGTATTTCGGTTGAATATCGGTGCATCTCCTGACCAACTTTATTATGACTCAAATGATGAATGGAAAGAATTTATCGACAATTATCACATATCTAGGGCTGCGACAGCAATAATGATTACGGACGCAAAGTCCATGGGGATGACTTTAGACGAATATGTAATGAGTGGTTTTGCCGCTAATATGCTATCTACGGCTTCCGAACTCTCTGAAAAAAGAGAGGAACTGCAAAATGCCGTACAGATGCGCGAAAACAAAAAAAGAAAACGTGAGCGCAATAACGAAACATACGAAGAAATAAAAATCGGTCGTAGCTTGAAGGCTGCAGTAGGAGGGATTCAGCCTGCAAAAGAAAAAGTCAAGGAAATTGAGGCTCAGGTTGATAAGAACACAGCGGACACGCTGGCATCTCTGAAAGCGCGGGTTAAAGAGAATGAGAAATTCAAAAAACGGCAGGCTTTCTCGGCCTTACACTCAGGTAGGAAGACTGAGGCAACATTGAGTAACCCGATGGTAAAAACGGCTGTGAGTGAGAGAGCTAAAACTGAGATTGACGACTTATTCGGTCTAACCCGAAAGTCCTCTTGAGTGCGCCTATCCGGTTATGAAAGTTGAACCTCTTCTCCTGTGCCTTTTGGCCATTGACAAACCTCCCACCTCGTTGTTTAATCACAAAAGTACATCATTTGATATAAAGGAGTACCACCAATGGCGACCATAGTAGAAATAGCGGCACAGCTTGTGTCTTCCCACGCTGCCAGCACACCTATGACCTCCGATGAACTTCTTGCAGAAATCACAAAAGTTCATGCAGCACTTAAATGCCTGGAATCGTGTCAGTCAGTAACAGGAGCAGGAACGGAAGAAATCAAGCCCACCCTGACACTGAAGGAAGCGTTCAAGAAGAACGAGATTGTCTGCCTCATCTGTGGCAAAGGTGGCTTCAAGACCCTGGCCCGCCACCTGAGCATCGCCCATGATATGAAACCAGGTGCGTACAAGAAGCAGTTCGGCATCCCAAGCAAACAAGTGCTCGCCGCGAAAAGCTACTCCGAAGCTAGAAGGAAGGGGGCGCTGGAAGGTGGCCTTGCTGACAACCTTGCCAAGGCAAGAGAAGTGCGGATGGGGAACATCGAGGCGAAGAAGGTGGCACCGGTCAAGGCTGTAAAACGTGGTAGACCTGCCAACGCTGGGAAGGCTGCTAAGGCCCTGGCTGAGGTGGCCGCTCCGATTGTGGTTGCAAAGGTTGCAAAGGTTGCAAAGGTTGCAAAGGTTGCAAAGGTTGCAAAGGTTGCAAAGGTTGCAAAGGTTGCAAAGGTTGCAAAGGTTGCAAAGGCTCCGGCAAAGGCTCCGGCAAAGGCTCCGGCAAAGGCTCCGGCAAAGGCTCCGGCAAAGGCTCCGGCAAAGGCTCCGGCAAAGGTAGCGCTTGCGACGGGCCAGCCGATTATTGAATTGATAAAGCGGCGATAATATCGAAACTCCCACTTAGCCCCCCGAGGGACTGTCAAGCTAGAGGAGGAATTTGGGTTTATCCTTGCTCATCCGTTGTGGTATATGCGCCACCTCCTGATGCGCTTCTGCCCCCGCCAGATGTTTTGCCAGAGCCTGGCCAATCCGTGCTGAAACCACTGCAATTGCTGGAATTCAGGCTGACATAAATGGAAACAGGGCAAAGGTTGGAGCACAGTTCCGTGATGTTCTGACGCCCGCACAGATTCCTATGGACCGGATATCGCCCCTTATCCCGCGATTACTTGGCACAAAGGCCCCCTAGCAGTAGGGGGCCTTTGTCCTTTTCAGATTGACTTGGTCAGTTTTAATGCTAATCTAATGGATTCTAAGGAGATTGACTTTATGTCTTCCAGTGTCCTTATAATCGACGATTCCGACAACATTCGAGAGCAGATAATCCGCACTATGACGGACGTTGCTCTTTTTGATGATTACCGGGAAGCAAGGGACGGCCTTGAAGGTTTTAAGTCTGTAATGGACAACAAACCAGACCTGGTTATCTGTGACCTGGAAATGCCACGGATGGACGGATTTAAGTTTTTGCAAATGGTGAACGCCCGCCCTGAGCTGCATGATATCCCCATTATAATATTAACCAGCAGTTCAGACGTGGAATCGAAAGTCAAAGGTCTCGAACAGGGCGCTTGTGATTACGTTACCAAGCCGTTTGATGCAGCAGAACTTGTAGTCCGTGTCAAAGTCCATTTTAAAATAAAGATGTTGCAAGATGACCTTAATAGGTCCGTCACACATTTTAAGGGACTATCCTTCACAGACTCTCTTACAGGTCTTTACAATCGTCGATACGTTACGGAAATCCTCGACAAGGAATTTGAACGGGCTGTACGAAAACACGAGCTTCTTTCGCTCGTTATCTTTGATATTGACCATTTTAAAGTGATAAACGATACCTATGGGCATCAGGACGGTGATGTCGTACTGGTGGCTATCGCAGAAGCTGCACAGAAGGGATTACGTACCTACGATGTGGTAGCACGCTATGGCGGGGAAGAATTCGTGTTTGTTCTCCCAGGAACACCCTTATCTGGCGCAGTGGTGGTCGCCGAGCGCTTGCGGGAAGCGGTACAGTCTCTCACTTTTGCGCCCCCTATGGAAGGTCTGGCTGTTACGGTAAGTTTGGGTGTTGCCACTTACCCTTCGCCTCACGTTGAGAGCGCCACTACGCTGTTTCGTCAAGCGGATTACGCTCTTTACCATGCCAAGCAGAACGGGCGTAACCGAGTGGAGGTTATGGAGAATTCTGAACAATAATATTCTAGAATTTGACCCATTGCACTCAACAGTAATTACGCCTTCAAGGACCTCATGGAGATATTTGTCTGCAATCTAAATATCATTGGCTGCCTACTAAAAGGGACAGAATGAGGGCCTATGTCAGAGATTGAAGTCCCTAATCCCAAAGAACTTGAGGAACTAAAAGAAAAACATTTCTCCAGGCGAGTAGCCCTGGTGACTGCCGTGTACGCAGTTCTGTTAGCAATTACGTCCCTTGGTGGCAATAACGCTGCTAAAGAAATGATGTTGGCACAACAGCAGTCATCTGACCAATGGTCTTTTTATCAGTCAAAAGTTATGCGGGAGCATATCTACCGATTGGAAGGAAAACGTACCAAGGCTGTTCTTACTGAAAGAGGCTCTGCAATGAGTCGTGAAGCACGGTCTGAATATGAAGCGCTGGCAAGTATGTCTGAAAAAGAAGCGGGTAGATATGCTATTGAGAAGAAAGAGATAGAAAAAAAATCGCAGGAATTGGAAAAAGAAAGGGATATCTATAAATCAAAAGACCCTTACTTTGACTTCGCCGAAGCACTTCTGCAGATTGCTATCGTTATGGCCTCAATTGCTATTCTAGCTGATTCATTGCCGGTTTTTTGTATATCTGTTGTGTCGGCGGCAGTTGGGACTGTTTTGATGGTAAATGGCTATTTGCTTGTTTTCACACTGCCTTTTTTGAAATGATTTGGACAAAATGTTTAATACAATACCCGGTTGGTTTTAATTCCAAGGTAAACGTTAATATTATAAGGTGGTTATGAACGATATTGGTAACACACCAAAAAAACTAAGTAAAATAATTACATATCTGCTCAGCATAACATTTATGCTTATTCTTGCTTATGTTGATTATTTAACCTCCGACTATTCACTAGTTCTTTTTTACATCCTGTTGGTATCCGCATCATCCTGGTACACAAATATTGGGTTCGGTATTTTAAGTGCTTCTTTATGCGCAATAGTTGAATCGATTTCAGATTATTATGATCATGGTAGCGCGGCATTTAGTCCTGTTTACTATTGGAACTGGAGTTGTAACTTAATAATTTACGTTACTTGGGCCATCATTATATGCTACTCGAAAATAAAAAAGGGAAGGGTGACGCTTTGAATAAACTCATAATTTTCTGCTGCTTGGTTCTCGCAGGTAACTCCTATGCAGCTGATTCTGCTAGTCCCGCTGATGCCGCTGGTTCCGGATACCACATAATCAAAAGGCTCAAGGTTGGCGGTGAGGGCGGCTGGGATTATCTCACTGTGGATGAAGCGGCGCGGCGGCTGTACATATCCCGAAGTACCCATGTCATGGTCATAGACCTTGATACCGATAAGGTCGTTGGCGACATCCCTAACACTCCGGGTGTTCACGGAATCGCGGTCGCACCTGAACTGAACCGTGGCTTTACCAGCAACGGAAAGGCCGACACCTCGACCATCTTTGACTTGAAGACGCTGAAGGTTTTGGGTGAAGTGAAGACCGGGGGGAATCCTGATGCCATCATTTATGACCCGGCCTCGAAAAAGGTGTTCACCTTTAACGGACGCAGCAAGGACATGACGGTATTCGATGCCGTTTCAGGAAAGGTCGTACGTACTATTCGACTCGGTGGAAAACCGGAATATGCAGCTACAAACGGTAGAGGCAAAGTTTATGTCAATATTGAAGACACCAACAAAGTCGTTGAAATTGACAGTCTACAGACTCATGTCTCACGGAGATTTTCGTTGAAACCCTGCGAGGAACCTACAGGAATGGGGTTAGACTCAGAGCATGGTAGGGTGTTTTCAGGGTGCCATAGCAAGGTTATGACGATTCTGGACACAGCTGCTGGTAAGGTAATCGCCTCCGTGCCTATCGGAGCAAATGTTGATGGAAACGGCTTCGATGCAGGTACAGGACTCGCATTCAGTGCGAACGGTGACGGCACCCTGACCGTAGTTCGCGAAGCATCTCCTGGCAATTTTGAGGTGGTGAAAACAGTTACTACGCAGCGTGGGTCTCGTACAATGGCCGTTGACCCGAAAACACACAATATATATTTGCCCGCTGCACAATTTATCCAGCCAAAGGAATCAACACAGGCAGGTTCCAAGCAGCGACCAGTGATGGTAAAGGATAGCTTTGAGGTTCTGGTTGTGGGGAAATAGTAGGCAACTGAATCTTCGCAGTATCCTGTACAAAGTGAAGCCGTTAACCACAAAGCCAAGTGGTGTTAACGGCTTTTTGTATTTTTATGAACTGGCCAAGTCAATAAGGCTATGTCCGGTAGTGTAACGGCTACTCCTTGGCAGGCAGTTACTTCGCAAACAACGGCAATGCCATGAGGATTAAATAGTTCCGATGACTCCCATTTTGGCCTTTTGTAATGTACAATTTGAAGACTTGAAGTTTACCATTTATGAGGGCGGTTTCGACACTTGCTGCCTCTGACGGTTGGCGATTTAGGTGGAGAAGCTATGAACCTCAAAGAAATCATCTTTGGAAGACGCCTTCGGCTGGAAGAAGAGGAGAGCGAGCAGTTGGGGATTCTTTCGGGTATCCCTGTGCTGGGCTTGGATGCGCTTGCGTCAGCTGCATATGGTCCAGAGGCAGCTCTAACTGTCTTGATTGCTTTAGGAACGGTCTCGTCAACATACATTATCCCCATAACTGGAATTATAATTGCGCTACTTGCAGTGGTCGCAATTTCATATCGGCAGACAATCCCAGCTTATCCAGGCGGCGGTGGCTCATTTACGGTCGCGAAAGAGAACCTAGTGGCCCGTTTGGTTAGTCATTTCCATTAATGCCTGCGCTTTCTTTTGCTCTTTGAACTGACTCAATTATAGATTTTGCACTCTTAATCCATTTGAATGGTTTAGCAGATGCTACGTTGTGTACTTTTATGAAACGTATAATTTCATCCTTCAGCTCTTTAACACTATTAAATACTCCACGATAAATAGCTCGTCGTTCTAACTGAGCGAACCAGCCTTCTACTGCATTGAGCCATGAAGCACTGGTCGGAGTAAAGTGTAGTATTATTCGCGGGTACTTAGCGAGCCACTCCTTAACCTCGGGAGTTTTGTGGGTGCTGCTGTTATCAAGGATGATGTGCAGAGCGAGGTCTTTTGGAGTTGACCGCTCGACCTGACGCATGAACTCTATAAATTCCTTGGCGCGGTGCCGTGCGGTAACTCTGCCAATCACCTCGCCGGTCAGGATATTGAAGGCGGCATACAGGCTCGTAATGCCGTTACGTTTGTAGTCGTGGGTCCTACGTTCGACCTGTCCAGGTTTGAGTTGCAGCATTGGCTGGGTGCGGTCAAGTGCTTGGATTTGGGTTTTTTCGTCTACTGAGAGGATGATGGCGTTGTCGGGCGGATTCATGTACAGACCGACCACGTCAATTACCTTTTCAGCAAACTCTGGATCATTACTGATCTTAAAGCCCTGAATACGATGAGGTTTCAGATTGGCGGCGGCCCAGATCTCCCTGACCTGCCAAACGGTGATACCAGCATATTTGGCCATCAGTCGAAGGCTCCAGTGAGTAGATTCATGAGGAATCCGCTCTACGGTCATGGTCAGGACTTCCTTGATCACCTTCTCTGTGAGCTTTCTCGGTTGGCCGGAACGAGGCAGATCAAACAATCCATCGAGACCGGACTCGATGAAGCGGTTACGCCACTTATAAACCGATTTAGTGGAAGTCCCAAGTGAAGCAGCTATTGCTTCCACTGACTCACCTTCACCACTTTTGAGGACAATACGAACTCGCAATGCCAAGCTCTGAGGTGTCTTGTGGGACCGTAACACCGCTTCGAGTGCTTGCCGGTCTACATCTGCCAGTACAATATGTTCTTGATTACGTGCCATAACAGCACTATATCATATTTCTTGAGCTTTAGAAGGAACTAACCGCACGGTCCACTAGTTCACCACTTTTTGGATTACGTCCTGTATACCCTGGGTATTCCCTCAGGCAGAAGCTTCCAAAACCACGAATCTCAATTCGGTCACCAGAAATGAGGGCCTCGGACATGGACTCAAAGACCGTTCCCACAATTTGCTGAGCCTGAAAGATGGTGATGTCCCGGCGTTCAGCAAGACTGTTTATGAATTCGGATTTGTTCATGCACGTGTTCCCTCCCTGGTAATTACATGAATATCTTAAAATTATTGGCTGCTTATAGCACATGATGGGGTATTGGTCAAGGTGTCGAAGGAAGCCTGCCGAATGAATGTAATTCCAAACCGGTGCTCCCTGCTGGCATAAAAGTGCCTGCGAAAGTAACTCAGTAATTCTCCTGTCTCAATTCCAATAATGCACCTGCCAACGTCCCCATCAACATCTTTCAGGAGCAAGATTTTACCTTCATATGCCCAGAGCCTTAACTTCATTCATGTATTGCGTTGACAAAATTCCTGTCTCTGCTATTAATCACTTATAGCAATTATTTCAAGGAGGATGATTAATGGCGACTTTAGTAGAAATTGCGGCACAAGTAGTGGCATCACATGCTTCGAACACGGCCATGACTTCAGACGAGCTTATTGCAGAAATCAGCAAGGTCCATAACGCGCTGAAGAATCTTGAGGCAGGAGTGACTGTAGAAGGAGCGGAAGAAGCAAAACCCACTCTTACCCTGAAAGAGGCTTTCAGGAAGAATGAGGTCGTCTGTCTCATTTGTGGCAAAGGCGGCTTCAAAACCCTTGCTCGCCACCTTAGCACTGCCCACGACACAAAACCAGGTGCGTACAAGAAACAGTTCGGCATCCCGAGTAAGCAGGCACTCTCCGCTAAGAGTTACTCCGAAGCGAGAAGGAAGATGGCACAGGACAGGGGACTCGCGGACAACCTAGCCAAGGCGAGAGAAGTGCGGATGGGAAATGTCGAGGCGAGGAAGGAGGCCGTTGCTGCAAAGCCCGCCAAAGCTGTTAAGGCTCCGGCTAAATCAGCAAAGCCTGCAAAGATCCAGGCGAAGGCAGTTAAGGCGAAGGCTGCACCGAAAGCATCGAAATAGTCTAGAAGTGAAAGACCTTAGATTCTTATGCAAAAGGCACCTCAATCCGAGGTGCCTTTTGTTGGTTAGCCCGCAAAGCGAATATATTTCGCACTTCGATTAACATAAGGTTTCCACCCTCTATCGTGCGGTGAATAGCCCTATCTTAGCCATTTAGAGCAAGTTTCTCTAAAGTGCAAAAAGTCTACTTTTTGCATCGGGTGGTTGAGAAGAAAAAAAACTTCTCCCCCCGATTCCAAGAGGGTTTTACCTGGATGGGCTAAACTATCCTTTGTCGAAATCTTGGAATTTTAAAAAGAAAGGGAGCTATAATTACGGCTCCCTTTCAGAATATCCCCTGCATCCGCCATTTTCTGGATAGGGTTAGATGTGGCTGTCTATCTGTTCCTTCAATGCCTGCCCCCGCCAGCCTTTTTTAGCTAAAAGACGGCAGCGGTTGGCATCGGTGTAACTCGGCCACAGGTCGCTGTTGTTGATTACATCGATAACGACACCCTCTGGCATCCAGATGCCTTTGCCATCGTCGTGCTCAAAATTCAGCGACTGACCGTCGGTGGTGAGCAATACAGGAAATGCGCCCTGGTACTCTCTCACTGCTGAGTCAAAATTTTCTTTGGTCATAATCTTTTTATTCACTTTTGGTGCTCTCCTGTTGTCCCTGGGGTGATGTTGTAATTCAGGGGGGGGTAATTTAGCGCCCCCACGGTTCATTTTTCAAGTCTTTTCGTCCGACAATTTTGTAAAACCCAGGCGGACAGCGGAGTGGCAGGGGATAGGGGACGGAACCGTAACGCGAAGGTTCTGGTTCACGCGTTTGCTGTTCTCGGTCAAGAGTTCGTAGCCGGGTTCCTTGTCGTTCACCTCGCCGGAAAAGGCGACCTAGTACCCAGTCCGACTTAAAATGTCGGGTACAGCCTCTTTAATTTTGTTCTGGCTTTGTCGGTCGTGAACTGCCAGTTTATCTTCTTGATTTGGTTGT
>JGI24146J20443_1001534_pt1 | contig 14007 bp, 10 predicted proteins | sample BarGraIncub1131A_FD_20443 | JGI IMG/M metagenome (IMG submission 20443) | reverse complement strand
CAATAAAGATTTTGCACGATTTCTGGAAATGTCAATTGGATCTTCGTTTGAATTGGAAACTGAACTTATTATAGCATTAAACTTAAAATATATTGATTCGGGGGTTTTTTTCTAATATAGAGACTAAAATCAATGAAATTCAAAAAATGATAAATGGATTTAAACAATCTTTGAATTAAGAACAATCTTCTCGACGTAAATAATCGTCTTGGATCTTGGATCTTGGTTCTAAAATCTAAAATAAATGAAACCAAATTTTAAAAATATAGACATACAGAATTTTTCTGTAACGTCAAAAGCTCCAGAAACGGAAAGCACCTGGCTGACTCCGGAGCTGATTCCCGTAAAACCATTTTATACCAAAGATGATCTGGCTGGAATGGAACATTTAAATTATGCTGCCGGACTTCCACCTTATTTACGTGGTCCTTACAGCGTAATGTATGCTATGCAACCCTGGACGATCCGTCAGTATGCAGGTTTTTCTACTGCAGAAGAATCAAATGCATTTTATCTTCGTAACCTGGCTGCCGGACAAAAAGGGCTTTCAGTAGCTTTCGATTTACCTACCCACCGTGGGTATGATGCCGATCACGAACGTGTGGTAGGTGATGTTGGTAAAGCCGGTGTATCGATTTGCTCGGTAGAAGATATGAAAGTATTGTTTGATGGTATTCCATTGAATAAAATGTCGGTTTCCATGACCATGAACGGTGCCGTACTTCCAATCCTGGCATTTTATATCAATGCCGGTCTGGAACAGGGTGCCAAACTCGAAGAAATGGCTGGTACCATTCAGAATGATATCCTGAAAGAATTTATGGTGCGGAATACGTACATTTATCCACCTAAGTTCTCCATGAAAATCATCGCTGATATCTTTGAATTTACCTCGAAGAAGATGCCTAAGTTTAATTCCATTTCTATTTCGGGTTACCACATGCAGGAAGCAGGTGCTACAGCTGATATTGAGCTGGCTTATACCCTGGCAGACGGACTGGAATATTTACGTGCCGGAGTTAATGCCGGAATGGATATTGACTCGTTCGCACCACGTTTGTCATTTTTCTGGGCAATCGGGATGAACCACTTTATGGAAATTGCCAAAATGCGTGCAGCACGTATGTTATGGTCAAAAATCGTAAAACAGTTCAATCCGAAAAATCCAAAATCACTGGCATTGCGTACACACTCGCAGACTTCAGGATGGTCGTTGACCGAACAAGATCCTTACAACAACATTGGACGTACCTGTGTTGAAGCTATGGCAGCTGCGCTGGGACATACCCAATCGCTTCATACCAATGCGCTCGACGAAGCTATTGCATTACCTACTGAATTCTCTGCCCGTATTGCCCGTAATACACAGATTTATATCCAACAGGAAACCAACATTACCAAGGAAGTTGACCCATGGGCCGGTTCTTATTATGTGGAAACTCTGACCAATGAAATCGCCGAAAAGGCATGGGCATTGATCGAGGAAGTTGAAAAACTGGGCGGTATGGCTGCAGCTATTGAAACAGGTATTCCAAAGATGCGTATTGAAGAAGCTTCAGCCCGCACACAGGCACGTATCGATTCAGGAAGTCAGATCATAGTTGGTGTAAATCAATTCCGTCTGGAAAAAGAAGCTCCGATTGATATCCTGGAAGTGGATAATACAGCCGTACGTATTCAACAGATTGAAAGGTTGAAACAACTGCGTGCCAACCGTAACGAAACAGAAGTGCAAAAATCGCTTGCTGCCATTACCGAATGTGCCAAAACCGGAAACGGTAACCTACTTGAATTAGCCGTTGAAGCTGCGCGTTTGCGTGCTTCCCTGGGTGAAATCTCCGATGCCTGCGAAGCAATTGCAGGTCGTTATAAAGCAACCATCAGAACAATTTCAGGCGTGTATTCATCAGAAACCAAAAACGATGCAAGCTTTATCAAGGCTTGTGAACTGACAGAGAAATTTGCCAAAAAAGAAGGTCGTCGTCCCCGTATCATGATTGCAAAAATGGGTCAGGACGGTCATGACCGTGGTGCAAAAGTAGTGGCTACCGGATATGCCGATTGCGGATTCGACGTGGATATGGGACCATTGTTCCAGACACCTGCCGAAGCAGCAAAACAAGCCGTTGAAAATGATGTACACATTTTAGGTGTATCGTCACTGGCAGCAGGTCACAAGACCCTGATTCCTCAGGTTATTGCTGAATTGAAAGCATTGGGTCGTCCGGATATCATTGTTATTGCCGGTGGAGTTATTCCTGCTCAGGATTATGACTTCCTGTACAAAGCAGGAGTCGCAGCTATCTTTGGCCCGGGAAGTCCGGTTGCCAAAGCAGCTTGTACGATTTTGGAGATCTTGTTGGAAGACTAAAAGAATTTACAATTTAGTCATTTACAATTTACTATTAAAACGGACTTGCCTTATATAGGTGAGTCCGTTTTTAATATTTAAATGAATACGAATCTAATGTCATTAAGAAAAGTATTTAGGATATGATTGACTATTTATTAATCCGTATATTGCTATAATACAATATATAATAAAATAATCATAATTTTTGAGGATTATATTCCTCAAATATATTTAAATATGAGGAATTAAATCCTCAAAAATATGTATATATGAGGAATGCAATCCTCAAATATAGTTAATTATATTGTTTTGTCAAAATATTAATTTTTGTTTGTAACAAAATAATCATGAACTAGCTTTATAAGGTGAGCCCGTTTTCTTATTAATACAACGTAACCAACATTTTTTGCAAAATTGTATCTCCTACCAAACTACTTCCGTTTTTTTCATTCAACGTACGATTGATATTTATCATAGCTATTTCCTGTTGATGGATCAATTCCGTATTTGATTCAGATACCTGAGTACTATTCTCCGACTGAGCATTGTGAGCCAGTTCAGATTCAGGAATCGTTTCAATCTGTTTAATTCTTTTTTTTCCATGTATTGGAACTACAATTGCTGGATTATCTGTAGTATCCGGTTTATTTATATATTTTATTACCTGAACAACATCGTGAACAATTTTAGTTTCGACAGACCGTGATAGATTAATCCCGAAGCCAATCAAAAAGAAAATCAGAGCAGCTGCGACAGATTGATACATTGGCATTTTGAGTTGAAATATACCGGAACGATTCACTTTAACAGCAAGGGCTTTATTCAGTCTGTCTTTTATTACAGGTCTCGGGAGTATATCAATGTTTAGTTTCTGAGCTTCCAACGAAGTATAAAGTGTCCACATGGATACATATTCTTCTTCCGTGAGTATGCTTTCTACCCATTGTTTCTCTGAATTGCTAAGTTCATCAAACAGTTTATTGTAAAGCAATTTTTCAAGTCGGTCAAAATCGGTATTTGAAATGGTTTCCATATTCATTAGTTTAATTCGGGTTTAAAAACTGATAATTTTTGCGAAAGTTGTTTCGTCAGATAGAACAGACGCGATTTAACAGTACCTTCCGGACAATTGATGATTTCGGCAATTTGTTTTATGCTCATTTCTTCCACAAATCGCAGGTCGAAAATCGTTTTGGCTTCCACGTCCAACTTGTCCAGTTCCAATTGCAATTGGGTGTCAAATAGTTTTCGATCAAAATTCTCGTTGTTTAGTTCAAATAGTTCACTATTTTTTGCTAAGGTGTATTTTTCGTGCTCGCTTCTCACTAGTCTGCTCCGGTATTCGTTCTTAATCATATTGCTTGCCAGAGTATAAAACCATGTGTTGAATTTCTTATTACAGTCGAAACTTTCAGGTTTTTCTATAATCTTCAAAAACAAATCGTGTAACAAATCCTCGGCTTTTTCCCTATCACCATTCAGCATTCGGAAGAAAAAGTTGAGTAGTAGTTTGGAATAACGTTGGTACAATTGGTCAAACGCCGACTGCCCACCTTTGGTGAGCAGCGACATAAGTTCTTCGTCGGTTAGTTTGCTGTAATTCTTTCGGAATAACGACATATTTCTATTTCTCTAAGTTTTTCACCCACTCTGAATAACCCGAGTTTCTGGCAACTGTTATTGCAAACTCTTTCATCTTTTTTGCTTTATCAGGCTCTCCGCTTTGTTTGTAATAATCTGCAAGTTTCACAAACGAAGCTATGTAACCACCATTCACCATTTTGCATGCACTTTCAGCAGGGTTGTTATAAAAAGTTCGCTTCAAGAAATCAAGCATGAACTTATTCTCAATATTGTTTCTCAACACAGCTATATTATTGAACGATTTAGTACTGTATTTCATCGATAAACCTACAAAATACATTTTATTCTCAAATTCCTTATACACATCCAAACCAGTAAAAACTGATACGTAAATAGGTTTGTTAGTAACAGTGGTTACTATATGCTTAAATAGATTCTTGTCGATTTTATCCGAATCATTTTTAAAAGAAAGAGGGGATATATTATTCACGGTAAATACATTTTTCCGATATTCATCATAAAAAGTTGCAAGAGGAATACTAAGAACCAATACATCAGGTCTGATTTTTTGACTATACTGCAAGACCCAATAGGGATAGGTATCGTTATCACCATAAGTAAGAAGTATCGCATTTGGCTCCAAAGATATTAAATTATTGTATGCAGTGGTTAACATCTCCTGTGGCATTTCATTACACTCATACCATTTTTTGCACGTCAACTCAAGATTCGTTTTATCATTTACAAATTGATAGTGATTCACAAGAAGAGGTAAAAGAAGAGGATCAAACGGTTTAAGCTCTTGTGCTTTTAGAAGATATTCTGTGGATATATTAAATCCGGGAATACTTTCTTCATAAGTTTTCAGGACATAATATTCAAAGCTGTTAGGTATTGCTTTTTCCGCCAATTCAATTATTTTTGCTTTTGGAACAAAATAATCCCCGATTTTGCTTTCCCATTTTTTATAGTCACAACATTGCCCGGCCATTCTATTTGCCGTAAACCAGTAAACCCAAGCCATTTTATTCATAGTTCCATTATCTATTTCCGTTTTCCATGCTTTGGCTTGTTGTTCGTACCAATTGAAATCGTGTACCTGACGTACAATTGAATAAACAGGTTCCGGTTGTTGGGCAAAGCTCTGAATCGAAAGGGCTGTAAGCAACAGCCCGAGAATAAGTTTCATTGAAGTTTTCATGTGAGGGAATTTTAAAATTGTTTTATAAGTTATACACACAATAATGGAAAACGTTCATAAAACAATAAAAATTTGGAAATATTTCATTGAATTCTCAAAAGATCATTTAAATTACAATTATCTGTATAAAGCAGGTTTAACAACCACCTTTGATTCTGAATACCGGTTGCCAAAGCAGCTTGTACGATTTTGGAGATCTTGTTGGAAGACTAAAAGAATTTACAATTTAGTCATTTACAATTTACTATTTAAAACGGACTTGCCTTATATAGGTGAGTCCGTTTTTTTGTATTTTGTAACGGATAATCTGAAGGTAGGGTGTTATTAGGATATTAATTTAGTTAATATACGATAAAAATGAATTTTATATTTAAGATTAACTTTCAAAAATTGTATCTTTGACTCGGTTTGTAACATCAATTAATAAAACAGGTATTATTCACCTCGGTGTCTGTCATTTTTTTCGTAAGAATGAAAGTTGTAAAGTAAACGATGAAATACCTTTTAATTGATGAATCAGTGAAATCAATTCAGTACCAATTGAAAATAATTCTTATAAAGGAGCGAAACGAAGAACTTTCGATATCTTCAACTATTTAAATCCTCAATTTATATTTTGATTTAAAGCATACTGAATCGAACGCATCTCATTAAAGTTGACTTAATAATGGTTCTGAAATAAGTTGGAATTATTTCGACCCGTTTAATTTTATGAAATATTTTTTATTAAAAAACCGATATAATATTCCCAAATCTAAATTGAAATCAATGAAAAGAAAAATGTTTAATCCCCTGTTCGGAAAATTATTCCTGTTACTATCTATCTTTGGTCTTTTTTCGTGTAATAAGGACGAAGTTAAAACTCCTCCTTTAACAAAAGAACAAGTCTGGACGGACAGTATATTTTCGGCCATGCAAGAAATTTATTTATGGAACGATGCTTTACCTGCTACCTTGGATGCCCGAAAATATCCTACAGCTGACAGCGCCCTGGTATATCTTACAGGCTTAAAGATTAATCCAGAGACAGGCAGTCCGATTGATCATTATAGCTTTTTAGATAAGATTGGAAATTTAAGCGGAGAAATAGGAGGAGGAACTGCCAGTGGTGATTATGGTTTTATGGTGGAAGCCGGATATAATGCTACCGGACAAGTCTCTTTCTTTGTTACCTATGTTTACACCAACTCTCCTGCAGGTAAGGCTGGAGTAGCCCGATCGTACGAAATTACAAAGATTAATGGAAGCGATCAGGTTCATCCCGGTGTGAGTAGTCAGGGTTACCTGGTAGCTTCATCAGCAGGTTATGTGAATATGACGAAAGCCCTGTTCAACTCAACAGCAGCATCTTTTAGCTTTAAAAAGCAGGATGGTAGCACAATGGATGCTTCTCTGAACGCTGGATCTTATGCTATAAACAGTGTATTGTATGATAAAGTATTTGATGCCGGGTCCAAAAAGATAGGATACCTGGTTTTCAATCAATTTCTGGGTGCATCTTCTCAAACAGAACTTAGTAATACGATTTCTAAATTCGAAAGCAGCGGTGTTCAATACTTAATAGTGGATCTTCGGTATAATGGAGGTGGATCTGTAGAAACCTGTGAGAAATTTTGTAGCTTACTTGCACCTCAATCGGCGAATGGTAAACTTATGTATTCCTATAAAATGAACACCGGTTTAATGAAATATTATGCAGATAATAAAATAAGCCTTAGTACGAATTATACAAAAACCAATTCTTTCCAACCTACAAAAATCTACTTTATCGTGAGTGGGGGAACAGCATCAGCATCCGAACTGCTTATAAATAATTTACGACCTTATTTCACCGGAAATCTTTTTTTAATTGGCCAGACTACTTATGGAAAACCCTGTGGCTTCTGGGCCACACCTATAGGTTACACCGATAAACAGACAACACCAAAAGAAGGGTATGATCTGTATGCCGTTTCGTTCGAAACGATAAATTCGAATAACGAAGGAGGTTATTATGCAGGTATGACTCCGGGCACTGCAAAATATCCCGGAATAAAAGCTTATGACTCCTACAACCTGTCGTGGGGTGATGTGACTGATGCCTGTGTGGCGCAAGCTATTAATCATATTTCAGGTGGAGCATTTAAAGTGGCTGCACAATCAAAAGTAAAAACAGTGAATGTATCTGCTGTTTCTAATTTCGACCGACAATTCAAAGGTATGATCGATTTCAGAAAAAAGTTATAAACGAATGTACACTTATCCTGTATCTGACATTTCAGGATCATTCAATCACATTTGATACTGCAGTTATATGATGCATGAAATATTTCTTCATTCTTAGAAATAGATTCTGAAAATACTACATTCTTTTTTTCTATTCTAAGAAGATACATCTATCTAAATATTGATTTAGTATATTAAATTTAAAAGCGGACTTTCCTGTTAAGGGGGAGTCCGTTTTCTTTTATGTTAGTAAACAAAGTTTTAAGATCCCCGTTTTAAGAACTAATAAAAAGTATGTTTATCCACAAAGTGTCATAACGTATAGATTGAGTCTTGATTGCAGGATGGTTCTAATGAAGCCCTATATAGTGAGGGTTTCATAAAAATAAACTTTGTAAATCAGTGTAATCTGTGGACAAACTTTTTCATTTATATCCTGTAATCATTTTCTTTTGTAAAAGATAAATCTGTGAAGTGGCGTTATCCAATCATAATATGGATAATTATTTTAATGAACCTAAATCCAAATAAGGTTTTCATTGCGTCTAACTATAAAAGCAGTTCAATTGTCAAAACCGGCAATTCAATATCCCGTTCCGGTCACTCAATCTTTATTAGTTGTACAGTATTTCCGGCAGATATATTTTTGTTTCGTAATCCATTGTATCTGGAGGAAAGCAAAACGTAAAATATATATATTAAAATATCAAAAATTTAAAAGTTGTAATGTTTCGGGTTTTTTAAAGTCTTGTTTAAAAAAAGTACTGCCATCAAACTGAACAGCATCAACAATAATACGGAATAAATCAAAAACAAATACTATCATACTAAACTCATAAAAAATCATTTATATGAAAAATTTTAAATCCATAAATTTTATCAGATTCTTTCTTCTTGCCTTCTGTGCATTAATGGTTACTCAGTTACAGGCCACCAATAAGATAATTGGCCGTATTGTTGATGCTAAAAAACAACCGGTGGAATTTGCCACGGTTTCGTTGCTCAGTTCTAAATCGAACAAATACATCCAGGGTGATGTAAGCAATAACAAGGGTGAGTTTGTTATCGATAAAGTTTCCAAAGGTGATTATTTATTGTCCGTTACGCTGGTTGGATATGTCAAAAACGAATCGGAGAAAGTAGTCATTGATTCGGACAATAAACTGGTTGAAAAGAATATCGTTTTAAAAGAAAATGAAATACGCCTTGCAACGGTTGAAGTGAAAGCAAAAAAGAAATTTATCGAACAAACGGTTGATAAAATGGTGGTCAATCCCGAAGCTTCGGTTACTTCGGCAGGAGATAATGTCTATGAAATCCTGAAAAAGGTGCCGGGTGTTACCATTGATAACAATGAAAATATCAGCCTGAAAGGGAAGCCGGGAGTGATGATACTCATTGATGAAAAACCTACCTATGTATCGGCCGATCAGCTTGCCACGCTGCTCAAGAGCATGCAGGGTAAGAATGTCGATCGCATTGAGGTTATGGAAAACCCGCCGGCACGTTTTGATGCCGAAGGAAATGCCGGCATTATCAATATCAAAACCAAACACAACAAAGCTCCGGGCTTTAACGGAAGTGTAAATGCCGGAACGAATATTGCCAGTAAAGCGCGTGAAAACGGAGGCCTTGACCTGAATCTGAATCTTGGTAAACTGAATGTCTACGGGAATTATTCTTACTATAGCTGGGCCGGTTGGAATGCCCTGGATGCTACACGCCGTTTCACGTCCACCGAACTGGCCGGATCGTACCAACTGATCAACTCAACTGATAATTACCATGGACATGCCCATAACTACAAAATTGGTGCCGACTATTTTATTCAAAAGAATCATGTCATCAGTTTTATGGTCCGTAGTAATTCCGGATCAAATATGGATGAAGGTAACAGCAAAACTTCCTTTGCTGATGTGAACAGAACCATCGACACATCATTAATAACTATTTCATCGAACCCGAACCGTTGGGACAACAAAACCTACAACGTCAATTATAAGTGGGACATCGATTCAACCGGACGGTCATTGTCGGTTGATGCCGATTATGCACACTTTTATTTCCGTTCTTCTTCCGACCAGAACAGCGATTTCTTTGATATGAACGGAAACAAAATTAATAAAGTAGCCACCATCCATTCGGAGCAGGGGAGTGACATTGATGTCATTACAGCCAAAATTGATTATGTCCATCCGATTAATAAAATCTATAATTTCGAAACAGGTATCAAGACCAGTTTTGTCACCAACGACAGTCGGAATGATATGGTGGGGTATACCAATCAACACGACAAATTTATCTATACTGAAAATATACAGGCAGGATATGTAAACGGACGGGCACAGTTTAACAAGACATCATTGCAGCTTGGTTTACGACTCGAAAATACCAATTCTACCGGCAATTCTGTTTCCACCAACCAGATCAATAAGGCATCCTACCTGAAGCTTTTTCCGTCATTCTTTGTGCAACAAACACTGAATGCCAACCACAGCATTAATTTCAGTTACAGCTACCGCATTGGCCGTCCGAATTACAACATGCTCAATCCGTTTGTGTGGACACTCGACCCTTACACCCAGAATACCGGGAATCCGTTGCTGAATCCTCAGTTTACCCATGCAGCCAAATTTTCGCACACCTATAAAGGCATGTTTATTACCAGCATTGGATACAATTATACGAACGATCTGTATACCATGGTGCTTTATCAGAATGATGTCACGAAAGTGGTGACTCAAACCATGACGAACCTGAGCAATTGTTTCGATTTCAATGCTTCCGAAACATTCCAGGTACCCGTTGCCAAATGGTGGAATATGAATGGTACTGTGACCGGATTGTACAACGAGGTAAATTCGAATGTCGGTGAATCGGCTTCATTCAAACGCTGGTGTTTCAATGGCAATATCACCAATAATTTCTCTTTGCCCTATGACATAAACGCGGAGTTAAGCGGGTATTATACGTCGTACCAGTTGCTGGGCAACGTTACCCTGAACCCCCGTTACAACATTGATTTCGGACTTCAACGTAAATTCATGAACGATAAAATCATGCTCAAGGCTTCGGTGAGCGATATCTTCAATACAAACAGTTCGGGAGGGTATTCAAAATACAACAACGTGGATATTGTTTTTAAAAATACTTACGATTCCCGCCGCCTGAACGTATCGCTGAGTTACCGCTTTGGAAAAGATGAATTTAAAACCCGTGCCAACCGTGCCACTGCCTCCAGCGAGGAAGAAAGCCGCAGCTCAAAGTAATCAACATTCACCGGAGCAGTTAAATTATTAAATAGTAAAATATAAAATGGTTGTCAATAAATGCTGTAAATTATTTTTTTTATCCATAGTATCTTTGATAAGAAAAGGTGAACAGTTTCAATATAAAAGAATGAGTTTTTTTAAGGTTAACTGATTGTGTCTTGATTTAATGATAAGAATAAGGTTTTGAATTTCAAAACCTTATTCTTTTAATCTCTCAAAATGATTAATTTATCTAACTTTATTTTACAATAAACGCTGACATCATCTCTACAATGTCAGCGTTTTTTATGTCATTTCATGTGATGGAATCGCCGATATCGTTATTCGAAAATAAAGTCAGTACCGTCAGCTTAACCTCAAACCCTTCAAACCCCAAACCCTTTAAACATTAAACTCTTCAAACCCCAAACCCCAAACTCTTCAAACTTCAAACTCTTCAAACTTTAAACTCTTCAAACGCGCAGCGTTCACCAAATCCTAACCCTCAGACTCTCCGCCCGCCACATAGCATCACCCTGTTTAACGCCAAAGGTGGCATAGAATTCAGGCATGTTCGATAGTGGTCCCAGCACTCTCCATTTTGCCGGGGAATGTTCATTGCTCTTGATCTGGTTTGCCATGGCTTCCGGGCGCATATCAAGCATCCATGCCAGTGCATATCCCAGAAAATAACGCTTGTCCGGATTCAGCCCGGCAATCAGTTCGTTATCCTTGTATTGTTTTGTTTTTTTGAATGCCTCGTATCCCATAATTACACCACCCAGGTCGGCGATGTTTTCACCCTGTGTCAGTTCACCGTTGATGTGCAGCTTATCCACCGCAACATAGTTGTTGAATTGGGTCACAATCATTTTCGTTTTTTTGTTAAACTTCAGGCTGTCCTCTTTAGTCCACCAGTTGCTCAGGTTGCCCGATTCGTTGTATTTGCACCCCTGGTCGTCGAAACCGTGGGTGATTTCATGCCCGAAAGTAGCACCAATGATCGAATAGAGTAAGGCATCATCGGCCATTTTACCTTCGTATCCCGGAACAAGGATATTACAGCCCGGGATAACAATTTCGTTGTTTGAAGGATTATAGTACGCATTGTATGTCTGCGGTTGCATACCCCATTCTGTCCGGTCAACCGGCTTGCCATACTTATGAATCATGTAATTGTATTCCCATTGGTTGGCATGCATGATATTTTTCACATACGATGTCCGGTCAACCTGCAGGGCACTCAGGTCTTTCCATTTATCAGGGTAACCCACTTTCATGATCACTGCCTGAAGTTTTTTGAGTGCTTTTTCCTTGGTGGTGGCACTCATCCAATCAAGCGCTTTGATTCGTTCGGCAAATACCTCTTTGATAGCATTGCCTATTTCCACTAATTTTTCCTTGGTTCCTTTGGGCAGGTATTCGGTGACATATACCTGGCCGATGAGTTCACCCAGTGATCCGTCGGTTTGTTCAACTACCCGTTTCCACCGTGGTTTGGGTTCTTTTATTCCCTTGAGTGTTGTGGAATAAAAATTAAAGTCCTCCAGGAAGGTCTTATCATCCATGTATTCCGCCAGTCCGTTCAGCAGTTGGAATTTCAGGTAATTCTTCCAGTCGGCTATCGAGTATTTTTTTAGGTAGACGTTCAGTGCGGTAAGAAATTCAGGCTGTCCAACAACAACAGTGTCCACTTTTGATAACCCCGAAGCATTCAAAAATATCTTCCAGTCCAGGTTTGGTGTCAGGGCAGCCAGTGCGCCGAAGGTCATTTTATGGTAATTGGCTATCGGGTCACGGGTATCTTCACGTTTGCGTGATGTTTTGGCAATCAGGGTTTCCATTTCCATCAGTCTGGAAGCCGCCAGTTTGGCATTCGCTTCAGGATAGCCCATGATGGTATACATTTTTGCTACATGGGCAATGAATTTTTCACGTATAACTTTTGCGTTGGCATCCGTGTCGAAATAAAAGCTCCGGTCGGGAAGGCTCAGTCCTCCCTGGGTGATATAGACCTGGTATTTGCTGCTATTCCTGTCGTCCTGGGTAACATACATATTCAACAATGGTGCATTGGATACGGTATGGATATAAGCCGCTTCCCTGACAATGCCGTTCAGGTTGGTAATCCTGTCAATGGTGGCGAAATCACTTTTCAGGTCGTCGATTCCTTTTTTATTCAACCCTGTGCTGTCCATTCCCGAAAAGAACAGATCGCCTATTTTCTGTTTGTTGCTTCCCTTTACGGCATCATGAATGGCTGCCGATGATTCGCATATCTTGCGTACCTGTGCATTGATGGTGTCCTGAACCAGTTGAAAGATCCCGTTGCTTTGTTCACTCGCCGGAATGGGATGTTGCTTAAACCACGTGCCATTGGCATACTGGAAGAAATCACTCCCGGCTTTCACCGTTGAATCAATGTGTGATGCCAGTGCATCTTCGTTATCTGCTGATTTTTTAGAAGAAGTACAGCCTGCCAGGCCAGTCAACAGAACCATGCTGCAGGGTAGGAGATAGATACGCGCTTTTTTCATACTGTTCAGGTTTTTAAGAGTTAATGCGTGTGTTCTTAGTGTCATAGAATATTACGTGTTGCAAAATTAACAAAATAATTTCAATATTGTTTATCTTACCTTTTTTTTGAAATTTGCGGATAAAACTGACTATTGACAATTTAATATGATTATCCGCAATCAGTTCTAAAACGCAATTATGAAGCCCTCACTTCACTCTAATAAATAATTACATAGTGAGGGCTTCATTACCCGTCCTCCCGGATTTACAATCATTTTCAGATGTACAAATGGTCATATCAGTCATTGGGTTCCGATAGTTATCGGAATTCAATCACAATTCTTGTATTCTTAGGTCCCGATAGCTATCGGGATGTAAGCCTCTTAAAACTCGGACCTGATGAATCTGACATACCCGTAAGATCAGTCCGATTCACTTAATTTCCTCACAATATGCATACTGGCTAACAGTAAAATCCTTTTCTGCCAGCGGATCGACACTCGTTCACCTAGGAAAATGGTGAGCATGCGCTCACCATTTTATAATCGTATAAGACTTTAAGTTGTTATTTTAGCAATTCAAAACGTTATATATTGTTCTCACTTAACATAATATTTCTTTTTAAAAAATAGATATTTAATTCCTTTACCTTCAACATTTTCCTCGATAAATCCCTGAAAGTAATTTATTCCTTTTTTTTCTGTTTTAGTTTTATAATGAATTCTATAATTTCCTGATGCAGGTACAATTCTTATAAAAGATTCCCTATACTCTATATTAACCTCGAATTTATTTTTTTTGTTGTAACTAGGATTACAAAACAACAATTCAGCCTCTAACGAATCTCCAATAATCAAATTGTTTTTCGTAAACTTGATGATAAAATATAATGATTT
>JGI24146J20443_1001529_pt1 | contig 14058 bp, 13 predicted proteins | sample BarGraIncub1131A_FD_20443 | JGI IMG/M metagenome (IMG submission 20443) | reverse complement strand
GACTTTACAGGCTATCAGGCCTGCCTCTATAGGTATAGTACCGGATCCACACATAGGATCTGTCAGGGAGGTAGTTGCGTTCCATCCCGATAAGAGTATAATACCGGCTGCAAGAACCTCATTCAGAGGAGCAAACGGCTGTTCCTGTCTGTACCCGCGTTTAAACAATGGTACTACCGAAGAGTCAATTGAGATTGTTACAAGATCATTGCTTATATGAAGGTTAATCAGTATTCCCGGATCACTGGTATCAACAGAAGGGCGCCGTCCTGTCTTATTCCTGAATGAATCGGCAATGGCATCCTTAAGAAGAAGTCCGGCATAGCCTGAATGACCAAAATGCGGGGAATTAATTACAGGTACAATAGAAAAAGTATCATCAGGATTTAGGAATTTTTCCCATTCAATCTTCGATCCGGCTTTATAAAGATCATCTTTTGATCTGATCCTGAATTCTGCTATAGGCATCAGTATCGACAATGCAGTTCTGACACAGTAGTTTACGGTGTATAAAAGACTTATATCGCCGTTAAACAGTACTGCCCGGTTTGCGGTTTGCACATCAGTCGCACCCAGATTTATAAGTTCTTCGGCAAGAACTTTTTCAAGTCCGTAAAGCGTCTTTGCTACAAATCTCATTATGTGGTTATTGACTACCGATTACTGATTACCGAGTAATTTATTATAGCTCTGCTTATCGGTAATAACTTTCAGCGCTTTATCAATTGTTTTATCGTTTTCATTCACGATTTCATATAATTCGCTTAACTGCCACTTACTGCTTGCAATAAATCCTTTCAGTATTAACAGGATTTCCTCTTTCGATTTATTGAACTGATCTTCATTAAATTTAACTCCTTCAGCTTCTCCTTTTGCAATGAAAGATTTAATATCATCACTACTGAACTCAAATTTTTTCTTAAAGTCATCGAATGTTTTGTACTCAGCATTAAGCAAAGACCTGTTCTTATCATAATATTCAAGAGTAAAGGAATTCAGAACATTTTTTGCATTAAGTCTGTTAAAATAAGGAGAATTGTAAGTAGTATCTACTGATACAAAAACATCAGGCATTATTCCGCCGCCACCGTACACAACACGATTGTTGACCAATGTTTTATACTTAAGTGAATCCGGAAAATGGATGCTGTCAGCTGTCATCAGCTCACCATCAGTGTATCTCTTATAAAAATTCTCCATGTATTTGTCGTAACCATCGCTATAAGGTCTTTGTATGGATCTGCCTGAAGGAGTATAGTAACGGGCAATTGTGAGTCTTATCATCGAGCCATCAGTAAGGCCATATCCGTTCTGTACCAGTCCTTTACCAAATGTCCTCCTGCCTAAAATAACTCCACGGTCCCAATCCTGAATTGCTCCCGCAAAAATCTCGCTGGCTGATGCTGATCCTTCATCTGTAAGAACAACAATCCTCGATGAGGATAAACTTCCATTACCCTTGGATTTAGAGTCTTGTCTCGGGATTTTTCTTCCTGATAAATAAACGAGCAGCCTCTGATCCGAAAAGAATTTATCAGCCAACTCTGTTGCAGCTTGCATATAACCGCCACCATTTCCCCTTAAATCGAGAACCAGGTTTTTCATGTCCCTCTTTTTAAGATTTGCAACTACATCTGAAAACTCTTTTTCGGTTGTTGCGGCAAATTTATTCAGTTTAATATAACCTGTTTCTTTATCAAGCATATAAGAGGCATCTACACTATTTATCGGTATTTTATCACGAACAATTGTGAAATCGAGTATATCCGTTACACCTTTTCTGAAAACGGTGATATTTACTTTTGTTCCTTTCGGCCCCATTAACCTGCTACGGACACCTGTTGTAGTAATTTTTATACCGGATACTTTCTCCTGGTCGATAGTTAGAATCCGGTCTCCTGCCTTTATTCCCACTTTTTCTGATGGTCCGCCGGATATTGGTTCAATAATTATTATTGTGTCACGCAATAGATTAAACTGAACACCGATTCCCTCAAAATTGCCGTTTAGAGGTTCATTCATCTCTTTCACATCTTTTGCTGAAATGTAAACTGAATGAGGATCTAGGTTTTTAAGTACTTCAATTATTGCTTTTTCGGTTAACATATCGAGGCTAACTGAATCCACATAAAATGCATCAATCAGACTCAAAGTTCTTCCGAATTTAAAAGTTCCCTCATTTAATACCTGCGATGAGCCTGTTACAGTAATAAGGAATAATGAAACTGACAGAACAGCTGCGATTAATATTTTTCTTTTCATTTTTTACTTTTCAATACTATATTATATTTCAACAATTTAAATGCGTTAAAGTTCTATTAAATATTTGGTTTGCGGTGTGCGGTGTGGGGTTATTCCCACTCTATTGTCGAGGGCGGTTTTGAGCTGATATCATAAACGACCCTGTTAATTCCTTTGACCTTATTAATTATTTCATTCGATATTAAACCAAGAAATTCGTACGGAAGATGCGACCAATCGGCAGTCATCCCATCGGTTGAAGTTACTGCTCTGAGTACAACGGCATTTTCATAAGTTCTTTCATCGCCCATTACTCCCACCGATTGGACTGGCAGAAGAATTACACCAGCCTGCCATACAGAATCGTACAATCCATGTTTTTTGAGACCTTCAATAAAAATATCATCTGCTTCCTTCAGGATCTCAAGTTTTTCTCTAGTCATTTTCCCAAGCAATCGAATTGCTAATCCAGGACCTGGGAATGGGTGTCGTTTAAGGATAAAATCGGGAAGATTAAGAGCTTTACCAACCTTTCGTACCTCATCTTTAAAAAGCAGATGAAGAGGTTCAACGACTTTCAGATTCATCTTTTCCGGAAGACCTCCGACATTATGATGTGATTTTATTGTTGATGAAGGCCCATTAACTGATACCGATTCTATCACATCGGGGTATATTGTTCCCTGAGCAAGCCATTTTACATCTTTAACTTTTTTTGCTTCAGCATCAAATACTTCTATAAAAACGCGCCCGATTATCTTCCTTTTGGTCTCCGGATCGCTCACTCCTTCCAACTGGTCGAGGAACCTGTCGGATGCATCAATGCCAACCACATTAAGTCCAAGTCCCAGATAAGATTCAAGCACCTTACTAAACTCATTCTTCCGGAGTAATCCATTATCTACGAAAATACAGGTTAAGTTTTTCCCAATTGCTCTGTGGAGCAAAAATGCAGCAACAGAAGAATCAACACCACCCGAAAGACCAAGTATCACCTTATCATCACCTATCGTCTCTTTCAGTGTATCGACGGTTGAACCCACAAATGAATCAGGTGTCCAGTCCTGAGAGCATCCACAGATCCCGATCACAAAATTCTTAAGTATCTGGGTCCCCTCTNTGGTATGATATACTTCAGGATGGAATTGTATTCCCCAAGTACTTTCATCTTTTATGTGAAATGCCCCTGCTTTAACATCGACAGTTGAACCTGTTATTTCATATCCGGCAGGGATTGCCGCAATAGTATCAGCATGAGACATCCACACCTGTGTACCAGGTCTAACATTTTTGAATAGAGCATCATTATTGTTTACAGAGATAAGGTTAGCTCTGCCATATTCGCGTATTCCTGAGGGCATAACTTCACCACCATACTTATGGACAAGATACTGTGCTCCGTAACAAACGCCTAGTAAGGGAATGATTCCCTTAATCTTAGAAAGGTCGGGAGATGGTGCGTTTTTATCGCGGACCGAAAATGGACTGCCAGATAAAATTACCCCTTTAACATTCTTGTCCGGCAACGGGAAATGATTGAAAGGATATATTTCGCAATACACATTAATCTCTCTTATTCTTCTGGCTATCAGCTGAGTATATTGAGATCCAAAATCGAGTATTAAGATTTTTTCCTGCAAGACTTTGTTATTATATTAAAATGGTCACAAAGATAGATATTCTTTTCTTATTGATCAGAAACATTCCCGACATCAAAACTCCTGCCATCAATAGCTGGGAAAGTTGCAGGGAATAATGTCCTTGCTTCGTCAACGAGGAGTGATATATCTTTATACCTGGCCGAGAAGTGGCCGATAATAAGAGTCCTGACATTGGCATCCAGAGCAGTTTTTGCTGCATCAAGAGTTGTTGAATGGCCTGTGGTCTCAGCAAGATCATCTTTGCTTTTATCGAAAGTAGCTTCGTGGTATAACAGGGTCACACCTTTTACGAAGGAGGCCAGCCGTTTAAAGTATTTCGTATCGCTGCAATACGCATAGGATAAAGGTTCCGATGGAGGACGTGTTATCGCCTCATTTTTTATTATGTTTCCATCAGGAGTGACAAAATCCTCTCCTTTTTTTATAGCAGGAATTCTGATCAGTGGAATATTAAACTTTTCGATATATTCTTTTATGATATTTCTTTCAGATATTTTTTCCCTGAAGAGGAATCCGTAAGATGGAACCCTGTGTTGTAGCGGAAAGGATGTTACAGTAATATATTTATCGTCAAGAATCTTTACAGGGTCTTTGCCTGATAGTGGAATAAAATCAATTTCAAAGCTAAGATGTATGTCAAAATCATTGAGATGTGAGATTAGAATATTCCGGTAGTTTTCAGGAGCATAAAGATGAATTGGATTTTTTCTTCCCATGAGGCTGAAAGTTGACAATAATCCATAAAGTCCGAAGACATGATCGCCGTGGAGATGGCTGATGAAGATATGATTTATTTTTGCGAACCTGGTCCTGGTTTTTCTGAGTTGCATCTGGGTACCTTCACCACAGTCTATTAAAAATAACCGCTCATGCGCATTAAGTACATGAGCGGAGGGATATCTTCCTGATGTTGGCAATGCAGAACTACTACCAAGTATAGTCAGTTTCATCGCACTAAGCAAGAGATCTGCTTTAAGATATCATTTTTTCAGCGTCTTCAACCGATCCGGTGATTGTAAGAACGGTGTCGAGCTGAGAAATGGTGATAAGTCGTTCAACAGCTTCATTAAGTCCGCAAAGAACGAATGTACCCCCTGCATTTTTACATAATCTATTTGCTACTAATATAGCACTCAGACCAGAAGAGTCGCAATATTGACATTTTTCAAGATCAAGGATGATATTCTTTTCACCCTTACCTGAAACTAGCACCAGTTCCGACTTAAGTGCCGGAGCAATGTGGGTATCAAGCTTTTCCGACTGTACCTGAATAACAGTGCTGTTATTCCGGCTCTCAATATTGAAATCCATAGTGATAAAATTTGATAGCCTAAATTTAATTAATTTTTCGATTTCTTGGAAGCTTTATTCTCTTTTTCTTCCATTTCTTCTTTCAAAGCAGCAAGTTGAGAAATATCTCCAAGTGTAGTTTTCTCAGAACTTGACTTCTGCTTCCTTGTAGTTTTCTTTGGTGAAGACTGTTCTGCCTTCTTTACAGGAGCCTCAACAGCTTTCTTTTCATCTTCAAAAACTCTACTGTGTGAAACGATGATTTTCTTGGCTGATTTATTAAATTCAATGACTTTGAACATCAGTTTTTCGTCAACCTTTGCCATCATTCCATCCTCCTTAACCAGATTTTTAGGAGTGACAAATCCTTCAACTCCATAAGGAAGAGCTATAACTGCACCTTTATCGAATACTTCAACAACAGTGCCTTCATGAACCGAATCCATTGTAAAGAGATTCTCGAAGACATCCCAGGGATTTTCTTCAAGCTGTTTATGACCAAGACTCAGTCGTCTGTTTTCTTTATCTATTTCAAGTACAACTACTTCAATATCAGCATCAATTGCAGTAAATTCGGCAGGATGTTTAATTTTCTTAGTCCATGATAAGTCAGAAATATGAATAAGCCCGTCAACTCCCTCCTCAATTTCAACGAATACTCCGAAGTTTGTAAAGTTTCTGACTTTAGCAGTATGTTTTGAGCCTACGGTATATTTTTCGTCAATATTCTGCCATGGATCAGCCTTGAGCTGTTTGATACCAAGTGACATTTTTCTTTCATTCCTGTCCAGTGTAAGAATAACAGCGTCGATCTCGTCACCAACTTTCAGAAACTCCTGGGCACTTCGAAGATGTTGTGACCATGACATTTCAGAAACGTGTATTAAACCTTCAACGCCCGGTGCAATTTCAACAAATGCACCATAATCAGCCATAACAACAACTTTACCTTTTACTTTATCACCAATATTCATATTCGGATCTACAGAATCCCATGGATGAGAAGTCAACTGTTTAAGACCCAGGGCAATTCGTTTCTTGTCGTCATCAAAATCGAGTATAACAACATTAAGTTTCTGGTCGAGTTGTACAATCTCTTCCGGGTGATTAACCCTGCCCCATGAAAGGTCTGTGATATGTATCAGGCCATCTACACCACCAAGGTCGATGAATACGCCATAAGATGTTATATTTTTAACAGTTCCTTCAAGAACCTGACCTTTTTCAAGTTTAGCAATGATCTCTTTCTTCTGCTGTTCAAGTTCAGCTTCTATAAGAGCTTTGTGAGAAACAACTACGTTTTTGAACTCCTGATTGATTTTTACAACTTTGAATTCCATTGTTTTCCCAACAAAGACATCATAGTCACGAATAGGTTTGACATCAATCTGTGAACCCGGGAGGAAAGCTTCAATGCCAAAAACATCTACAATCATTCCACCTTTTGTACGGCATTTGATATAACCTGTTATGATTTCGTCTTTTTCTAGTGAAGCATTTACCCTGTCCCATGAATTAATTGCACGGGCTTTTTTATGAGAAAGCAGAAGCTGACCTTTTTTATCTTCCTGACTTTCAACATAAACTTCAACTTTATCTCCAACTTTTAGATTTGGATTATAACGGAATTCATTTAAACTTACAACTCCTTCCGATTTGTAACCTATATTGATTACGACTTCGCGTAATGTCATCTGAATTACTGTACCGATTACCACTTCGTCAACTGCAACAGTTGAAAGTGTTTCATCGTACATGGATTCATACTCTTTATATCTGGGTGAATTACGAAGTTCTTCACTCTCAAAGTTATCCCAGTCAAAATCTTCTGCGGAAGCGGGAATTCTTGATTCAGCTTTTGATTTGATTTCCGGTTCCGGTTCAGTTTCCGGTTCCGGATGTGCCTTTTTCGGTTTCTTTTCTTTCTTAGCTTCAGTTTCGAATCCGTAATCCTCAGCTTTTACAGATTCAGCAACTTTTTCCTCCTCAGGAATTACTTCTGCAGTAACAACAGTTACCTCCTCAGGAGATAAGGTCTCAGTTGTAACATCCTGTTTTTCTTTTGCTTCTTTTGCTTCTTTTGCTTCTTTTGTTCTCGCTCTTTTTGTCTCTTTAACCGGAGCATCGCTTTGTTCAACAACCTCCTTTTTGGTTGTTTTCTTCTTGTTTTCAGTCATAATTTTAAATTAAAAGAACTAATAATTAATAAGTTAGACATTATTTATATGAAAAATTGGTTGCAAAGATAGGTTATTTTTTAAAATCCCCACAATAATATAGTATAAATTCAATGATACCGAAGTCAGGTTGAGGTTGAGGTTGAGGTTGAGGTTGAGGTTGAGGTTGAGAGGTAATAATTTTTGTATTTGACTTGTTATATTATCTTTGCATAAATGATGAAGTTATTACCTTAAATATCTGATAATTTATGAGAATTATTGTTGTAGGATCGGGTTACGTTGGTTTAGTGACTGGTGCCTGTTTTGCTGAAAGTGGTGTTAATGTTACGTGTGTTGATGTTAATAAGGATAAAATAAAACAACTTAATGAAGGGGCTATTCCAATATATGAACCCGGACTTGAAAATATGGTCAGATGTAATGTTGAAAAAAAGCGGCTTTCCTTTACAACAAAAATAAATGACGGAATAGATGGATCGCAGGTAATTTTTATTGCAGTGGGTACACCTCCGGGGGAAGATGGTTCAGCTGATCTGAAACATGTACTTAGTGTTGCGAAAGAAATTGGTCGTATAATAACTAAATATATTGTCGTTGTAACTAAAAGTACCGTACCTGTCGGAACGGCTGAAAAGATTAGAAGTACCATTCAGACTGAACTAAAAAAACGCAAAGTGTCAGTGCCATTCGATATGGCATCCAATCCTGAATTTCTGAAAGAAGGAGCCGCCATCGAAGACTTTTTGAAACCGGAAAGAATTGTTATCGGTATTGATAATGAAGAAACAAAGGAGATTATGAACAGGCTCTACATGCCATTTGTTTTGAATAATCATCCAATTCTTTATATGGATATTGCCTCTGCTGAAATTACAAAATATGCTGCAAATGCAATGCTTGCTACCCGTATAAGTTTTATCAATGAAATAGCAAACTTATGCGATATTCTTGGAGCCGATATTAACAATGTGCGTAAAGGAATCGGAAGTGATTCCAGGATTGGCGGTAAATTCATTTATCCGGGCACAGGTTATGGAGGTTCATGTTTTCCAAAGGATGTAAAAGCAATTATTAAAACAGCCGATGACAATAACTATGAACTCAATGTAATCAAGGCAGTTGAGAAAGCTAATGATTACCAGAAAAATGTTATTTTCAACAAGATGGTAAAATTCTTTAATAATAATCTTAAAAACAGGTTGATTGGAATATGGGGGTTATCGTTCAAACCAAAGACAGATGATATAAGAGAAGCATCCGCGATCGTTCTTATAGAGAAACTCCTTGAGGCTGGTGCCAGAGTCAGAGCTTACGATCCGGCTGCAATAAATGAAACCAGGAAACTGCTTGGAAACAAAATTGAATATACCAATGATCCGTATGAAGCCCTGGTTGATGTAGATGCAGTTGCTTTGATGACAGAATGGTCGGAATTCCACCTTCCTGATTTTAGCAGGATGGCTGAATTAATGAAAGGGAAAGTCATTTTTGACGGCCGGAATATTTATGATCCTGCCGAACTCAGAAGGCTTGGATTTTTATATTTTGGAATAGGAAGAAGATGACTGAGGGACTGAGGGACTAACAGAAAATTTTGATATCAAAACCCTAAACGCTAAACATTAAAACATGAAAGGAATAATACTCGCCGGAGGTTCAGGGACAAGACTTTACCCAATTACAAGCGCCATCTCGAAACAAATGTTACCAGTTTATGATAAACCGATGATTTATTATCCTTTATCAGTTTTAATGCTGGCGGGTATCAGGGAAATATTGATAATTTCTACTCCCAGAGACCTTCCAGGTTTTAAAAGTCTTCTTGGTGACGGCAGATCGTTTGGAATGCAATTCAGTTACAAAGAACAACCATCACCGGACGGACTGGCTCAGGCATTTATTATTGGTGAGGAATTTATCGGGGACCAACCTGTGTGTATGATACTGGGTGATAATATATTTTACGGGCATGGATTCGGCGAGTCGCTTCTCCAAACGTCAGAAATAAAGAAAGGAGCCTGTGTCTTTGGATATTATGTTACTGATCCTGAGCGCTATGGCGTTGTTGAATTTGATGTAAACAGAAAGGTTCTGAGCATTGAGGAAAAGCCGGTACATCCCAAGTCAAACTATGCAGTTACGGGTCTATATTTTTATGACAATTCTGTTGTAAAAAAAGCCAAGGCACTTAAACCATCTCCCCGCGGTGAACTTGAAATTACCGATCTTAACAGAGTATACCTGGAAGAAGGTACACTTGATATAAAACTCATGGGGAGAGGCATGGCATGGCTTGATACCGGGACATATGACAGTCTACTGCAAGCAGCAAATTTTGTTGCCACTCTTGAACAAAGACAGGGACTAAAAGCTTCATGCATCGAAGAGATTGCCTTTAAAAGAGGGTTTATTGATAAAAATCAACTATTGGAATTGGCACTGCCAATAAAGAATAGCCAGTATGGAAAATATCTGTTAAGGATTGCCAATGAAGAGATTAATACGTTCGAAGGATTAAAGTAAGCATTTTTAAAATATGAAAATAATTGAAACCGGGTTCAAAGGACTTATCGTAATCAAACCCACAATATATACTGACTCAAGAGGTTACTTTTTTGAAAGCTTTAATAATGTTGCTTTTCTGGAGGCAGGTATCAGCTTTTCGTCAGTACAGGATAATGAGTCAAAATCATCGAAAGGGGTTATCAGAGGATTGCATTATCAACTGAATCCATTTCCTCAGGCAAAACTTATCAGAGTAGTTTCAGGAAAAATATTTGATGTCGCTCTCGATATTCGCAAAGATTCTCTGACTTTCGGCAAATGGTTCAGTATCGAACTTGATTCTGAAACCAAAGATCAGCTTTTAATACCTCATGGATTTGCCCATGGATTCTCTGTTCTCAGCGAAATTGCAATTATCCAGTATAAATGTGACAATGTTTATAACTCTAAATATGAACGGGGTATAAACGTGAATGATCCTGAACTGGATATTTACTGGAAATTGGGATCAACGGTTCCGGTTATCAGCGAAAAAGACATGAACCAGCCGTTACTGAAAGATGCTGAAATTTATATTTAAAATATAGAGGTCTTAATTATGGCAATAATTCTAATTACCGGAGCTGATGGTCAACTCGGGAATGAGCTAAAAGTTGCATCAAAAAACTTTTACGGATACAATTTTATTTTTACTGATAAAGATACACTTGATATTACCAGTCTGGACCAAACTTCTGCGTTCATAAAGAAGGCCCAGCCTGACTGGATCGTTAACTGCGCAGCGTATAATCTTGTTGACAAAGCCGAAAGTGAACCTGAGCAGTCAATTCTTATAAATGGAACAGCTGTTAAAAACATTACAGAGGTGATAAGTGGATCGCTATGCAGGTTTATTCATGTCTCAACCGATTATGTTTATGACGGAAAATCGAATGTACCTTATAATGAAAATACAGTTGCGGCTCCCTTATCAGCTTATGGCAGATCAAAACTGGCAGGTGAAAAATATGCCTTGCTTCACCAGGGTTCAATGATTATAAGGACATCCTGGCTATATTCTTCATTCGGAGCTAATTTTGTCAAAACAATTCTAAGACATGCAGCCGAGAAAGAATCTTTAAAAGTTGTGTTTGATCAGACCGGAACACCCACTTACGCTGCTGATCTTGCTGGAGCAATTATGAGTATAATTTCAGGAGTAATCAGGAACCAGATTGCCATGAATTCCGGTATTTATAACTATTCCAACGAAGGCGTGTGCACATGGTACGATTTTGCATGTGAGATCATTAAGGAAGCAGTCCTTACCTGCAAGGTATATCCTGTTCTTACAAAGGATTATCCTTCAGTTGCCGAAAGACCGGTTTATTCGGTAATGGACAAAAGTAAAATCAAAGATAATTATAGCCTTTCAATCCCACATTGGAGGACAAGTCTTACAAAATGTATTAAACTATTAAAATAATAGAAAAATGTTATCGCTAAGTGAGATAAAAAAAAGAGCTGAAAGCTGGTTGGGTAAAGAGTTCAATGAAGAAACCCGGAAAGAGGTTCGTGAAATGCTTGAAAAAGATGAAGCGAAGCTTATCGATGCATTCTACCAGGATCTCGAATTTGGCACAGGCGGACTGAGAGGCATTATGGGTGCCGGCACCAACAGGATGAATATTTACACCCTTGGGATGGCAACTCAGGGTTTGTCAAATTACATTATCAGGCAGTGCGGGAATTCAGGTGTAAAAGTGGCAATAGCTCATGATTGCCGCAATAACAGCCGTTACTTTGCTGAAACAACTGCAAATATATTCTCTGCTAACGGATTCGAAGTTTATCTCTTCGAATCATTACGTCCCACACCGGAACTATCATTCGCAATCAGGCATTATAAATGTCAGAGTGGCGTCGTAATTACTGCTTCACATAATCCACCCGAATATAACGGGTACAAGGCTTACTGGGACGACGGAGGTCAGGTAGTAGCTCCTTATGATGACGGGATCATTGATGAAGTGCGTAAAATAACTTCCGTAAATGAAATAAAATTCAGTGGAAAAAAGGAGAGAATAAAAATCATAGGAAAAGAGACAGATGAACTATTTCTCAAAGAGGCACATAAAATGAGCTTAACCCGGAGATTATAAAGAATTTCTGCGATATTCCGATAGTTTATACTCCAATTCATGGAACAGGTATTACGATGGTACCGCCTGCTTTGAAAATGTTTGGATTTAAAAACATCATCAGTGTACCGGAGCAGGACGTTATTGATGGTAACTTTCCAACCGTCAAATCGCCTAATCCTGAGGAACCCGATGCGCTTAAATTGGCTATTAAAAAAGCAATTGAAACCGATGCCGAACTGGTTATGGCTACTGATCCTGATGCTGACAGACTTGGGCTTGCAGTAAAAAACAGAAAAGGTGAATTCATACTTCTTAACGGAAATCAGACCGGGGTTATACTGATCTGGTACATACTATCACAATTTAAGGCAAGAAAAAAATACAAAGGCAATGAATATATTATTAAAACTATTGTCACATCCGATCTGATCGAAAGGATAGCTGAAGGTTATAATGTTGAGTATTTCAATGTTTTAACAGGATTCAAATTTTTTGCCGAGCTTATCAGGGAAAAAGAAAAAACCAGGAAATATATCGGTGGCGGAGAAGAAAGCTATGGTTTTTTGCCGGGTGATTATGTGAGGGATAAAGATGCAGTTGCTTCCTGCGCACTTGCTGCAGAGGCCACTGCATGGTCAAAAAGTAAGGGGATGTCGCTTTTTGAACTTCTCCTTGACATTTATGTGCAGTATGGCTTTTATAAGGAAAAACTTATAAATATTGTAAGAAAAGGGAAAGAGGGTGCCGGGGAGATCAAAGCAATGATGACAGAATACAGGAACAATCCACCGGAAAAGATCAACAATAGCCAGGTTACAAAGATCAATGACTACGAAACAAAGCTTTCACATGATATTCTTAAAGGAACAAAAACCAAAATTGATCTTATCAAATCGGATGTTCTCCAGTTCTTCCTTGCCGATGGAACAAAGATCTCCGTAAGACCTTCCGGTACAGAACCAAAAATCAAATTCTATTTCAGCGTGAATACAAAGCTAGAATCTAAGGACAAGTTTGAAGAAACTGAGAAAATCCTCGATAAAAGAATAAGCGACATTATTTCAGATATGAAATTGCAGTAATGCTGAAATCCATTAAGCACAAAGAGCGCAAAGATCTAAGGTAAATGCTACTTTGCGACCTTTGGATTTAAACCTTTGCGACCTTTGTGGTTAATTGATTTCCTTTATTCTCCTATAATCTTTACTAGTACACGTTTTCGTCTTTTCCCATCAAATTCCCCATAGAATATCTGTTCCCAGGGACCGAAGTCAAGTTTTCCACCGGTAACTGCAACTACCACTTCCCTGCCCATTACAGTACGTTTGATATGAGCATCAGCATTATCCTCAAATCCGTTATGCTTATATTGCGAATAAGGCTTTTCCGGTGCGAGTTTTTCCAGCCACACCTCAAAATCATGGTGAAGACCTGATTCGTCATCATTAATAAATACACTTGCGGTTATGTGCATAGCGTTTATGAGTATAAGCCCCTCCTTAACTCCGCTCTCATAAAGGCAATTTTCTACTTGTCCTGTGATATTAATAAATGCTCTGCGGGTTGACGTCTCAAACCAGAGCTCTTTACGATAAGATTTCATATCCAAAACTTATTTTTCATTTTCCGATCTTTTGTTTTTTATATTATTTATCAGGTAGAGAATTAATGCGGTTATACAAACTCCGGTTATGATACCAACTGTGAAAGATAATATTACCAGAAACCTGGGTGTGACTGCAAAGAATAGTAAAGCTGTTATAACTAAGCAAATCAGCACTGCTAAAAATGATGAAATGATTATTATTTTTTTATCTTTCATAAAGTAAGATTTTAAAGAACCAAGATATTAATAATTAATCTATTCGCAGCAACCGGAACAGGGATTTTAAGATTGAAATAAATATTACGGTGCTCTGCACCTATGGTTACATTTTCCATATACGTTTCTACAAATATTTCGCAGCTCTGCTGCTTTTTTTCAGGCTCAAAAGGTGCAAAGCACGGAAGTATTTATAGCTAACCGTACGTTTTGGAGGTCAAACGTGCAGCAAACTA
>JGI24146J20443_1001526_pt1 | contig 14090 bp, 8 predicted proteins | sample BarGraIncub1131A_FD_20443 | JGI IMG/M metagenome (IMG submission 20443) | reverse complement strand
AAACAAAACCAGACAGAAGAATACTTGACGCAGGATAATCTCGAAGATCAGGTTGCGGCTGCCCGGCAGCACAGGACAGATAGCGGCGGCACAGGGCTGAACACACTTACAAACGCAGAAATAAGCAACTTCCATATTACGCAATATGCGTTGCTGGTGAACGCTTTGAACAATATGCAAAACAGCGCTGCCGAAGTGCTGCAGTATTGGACAAATGATGCCGATATGGACGAATCTCCGGAGCTTTTTGCAGACGGTCATTTTTCGGAAGTATGTTCACAACCCTCACAACTGACAGCGGATGCGGATTCATCAGTTATGTGGGGGTACACTGCAGCCGGAGCATCCGGAGGTGCGTGCTTGGTTTTTAGCCAGCGGGATAATACAATCTGTTTCAATAACGGTTGTTACTCTATGAGCTTTGGGAGCGATATGCTGAACAGCTGGAATGGCAAGTTTTGGGACGCGTTTTGTGAGGACTCCTGGGCACCTCAAAATGGCTCGGCTGAACCGATACATAATTACACTTGGAAGAATTCCGATGTTTCTCAGCAGGAATACGATGAAAACAAACAAAACTTGTCAATAGCAACCCCATCTGCCGACACAACTGATTTGTTTAATGTAACGGTCAGCGGCAATCCGCCGGAGCTGATATTGGACTATGAAAAATATCTCCAGGAGGATGTTGAAGGGTATTTAGGAGTTTCTTTTGCCGATGTGGATGGGGATGGAAAGCAGGAGGCAGCGTTTGTGATTCAAAACGCAACAAAAAAATGGTGGGACACCTTATCGTTTGAAAACAAGCAGGGTGATGAATCGTGCCTGAATTATTGGGATTATGGGACAAGCATTGTTTTAGCTGAGGCTACCGATACCGGAATAACACTGTCAGCAATGAAACTGAATAACCCTCAGGACGAAATTCCGGGATATTATGCGCAGGATATGGATTCGCTGGCGTTAAGCACCTTTTATACAAGAGATAACGAACTGATTTTAGAAGCATGGGATGCCAGTTACCGCGTCTATACAAATGGAAAAACCAATGGACTTAGCTCGCCGTGCCTGTCCTACGAGGTGGCTAAGGATGTTGTAAGCAACACCGGAACGCAAACTGTAACATCCATTCCAACGTCAACACCCTCCTCAGATGAAAGTGGAACCATTGTTTATCGCGTGTGCTGTAGCAGCAATAGCATGTCAAGTCCAAATGGCCTTGAGGGAAGACTCGAAGCAGATGGCTATGATACTTGTACATATATACTCCAAAATCAGTATGTTGTTCAGACTGGGGCTTTCGCTGAGAAGGGCAACGCTGACTCGCTTGTCGAGGAGCTAAACGGTCTGGGCTATGAAGCGTTTTCTTATATTGTCAATATTGGTTGACAGTGAAAAATAAGCTTTTGATAAGTTGAAATTAAGACGAGCTGTCAAAGGCTCAATAACGAAGGAGAGTTGTTATGAGGAAAAGAATTTTATCCCTGCTGATTTCGATTTGTTTAATAACTAGTATAATGGTTGTTCCTGCATTAGCTTCAGCAACTGCGAGTGATCTCATTGATTTTGCGCGTAAGCAAGTGGGCAAAACGGGTCCTGATTTAGGACTTGGTTCAAGTGAATGGTGCGGTACTTTCGTTTGGTGGTGCGCCAACCAAGTTGGTTTTGTTGACGGCACTGTTTTCCCAGGCAAAAGCACGATGCAATCTGTTACCTCAACCTCAACCTGGTACGCTAAAATTGGTGCGTTTACTGCGTTTAGCGACTCTGGACAGGCACAAAAAATAGCGGGAGCCAATATTACGAAACGTTCAACTAGCGGCATGCAGATCGGGGATCTCGTTATGTTTGAATATAAGGAGAATAATCAGTTTTCTCACATGGGAATTATAACTGCGATAACCGAGAATGGTATTAACCTTGTCCATGGCAATTGGGGTATGCCAGGTGGCGCAATAGTACAAAATACTAAAGGCTGTGGGATTGGAGATAAAGAGTATATTGGCTCATCTAAACCGGCAAGAATTGCCGGATACGCACACCCCAATTATGGTGCTTCTGCAGGCACAACAACACCCGCAACCTCAACACTTTCCATCAACCCGACAAACTTCCCAAGCGGAGCGTTGACGCCGGGCGGAAAATTCTACTGCCGGGGTTCAATCACTTCAAATTACAAAATTACAAGCGCAACGGCCACTATTCTAACATCCTCCGGAACCAGTGTGCAGACAAAAACCGTCTATCCAAATAAGACCAATGTCGATGTTCTTGCGGACGGACTTGACAGTCTGAAATTTGCCAGTCTGAGTGTAGGTTCTTACATATATAAGATGTCGGCGCAGGACAGCTCCGGAGCAAGCAAGGAGTGGAGCGGAGCATTCTCGGTTGGTGAAGCCGCAAAAGTCTCCACGCTCTCAATTAACCTGACAAGCTTTCCAAGCGGAGCGCTGACACTCGGAGCAAAAGTCTATTGCAGAGGCTCAATTACTTCAAATTATACAGTTACAAGTGCAAGCTCCAGCATACTCACATTGGATGGTACCGTGGTGCAGACTAAGACCGTTTCTCCAAACAAAACCAGTGTAGATGTACTTGCTGATGGTCTTGACAGCTTGAAATTTGCCAGTCTAAGTGCAGGCTCATACATATATAAAATGTCGGCGCAGGACAGTTCCGGGGCAAGCAAGGAATGGAGCGGAGCTTTCACTGTTGGAGAGGCTGCAAAGAAAACTCATTTCGTATATTTCAATGCAAACGGTGGAGCTGTCGGAACCTCGCAAATAACCGTAACAGAAAACGCTGCATACGGAACTTTACCTGAGCCCGTGTTCCAAGGCTATACTTTTGACGGTTGGTACACTTCAGCAGTTGGCGGAACTCAGATAAGCTCTGCCACTGTTTTCAGCAGCACCTCGGACCAGACCCTATACGCTCATTGGACGAAACAGGACTTGAGCTCGTTCGAAAACTTTTCTTACAGCAAAAACTGGACTGGCAGTCAGTTCTCGGATATACCCACTGGTGAATGGTATTATTCAAACGTAAAGACCGCGTATCAGCTTGGTTTGATGAATGGTGTTGGCTCAGGGGCTTTCAGCCCCAAAGCAAATGTGACAATCGCCCAAGCGATAACGCTTGCCGCGAGACTGCACAATATTTATTACAACGGAATGGATAGCTTTACCACCTACGACGGCGGAAATTGGTACGACACTTATGTGGACTATTCTGAGGAGAACGGGATTATCAGCGGCAACTATGACATGAATGCGACCGCTACTCGCGGACAATTTGCACAGATATTGGCTGGAGCATTTCAGGATGACAAAGCTTTGGCGGCTATAAGAAATGTGGAATTTGCCAATATACCCGATGTGAGCGGGAACGAGAGCTACGCCACGGCAGTGCTCCGATTATATCGTGCGGGCGTATTGACGGGTTCGGACTCAAAAGGAACATTCAACGCTGGTAGTACAATATCCCGAGCAGAGGTTGCAACAATTGTAACGCGAATGGCGGTTCTGGGATTGAGAATCGGCAGTTAAAAAATAAGAGTATCGATATTTACGCTCAAAATTGCAGGTAGGGCTGAAAAACAGCCTTATTAGATGCCGTTAACGGAAATCACTGGGATGATACCTGTATCAGCGAGGTGACCGCTTACACCAATTAATTTGGGTTATTATCCTTTGGTCTATGTGAAAGATAGCAAAAGAAAAAAGGAGCGGGGAGTATATGTATTGCAACCAATGCGGACATGAGCTTAGCGAACGGGAGAAATTCTGCACCGTTTGCGGCGAACCGGTTGAAAAGGCATCGGAAACCGAAAAAACTGCCTCAACCAAGAATGACACACAATTGCGTCAACAGGAACAGAATGTGAATTCTACTCAATTAACAATTGAGTCTACAGAGCTTGCGGATGTCACTCGTGCCAAAAAACCGATCAGAAAAAAAGCAAGTATAGCAATAGCGGCGATTCTGGCTTTAGCGCTTGCGGCCTTCGTTTATACGGATGTTCTTAACAATGAAAAAAGGACAGACGTAAACACACAAAATGGAGCAGTGCTTAACAGTCCGGACGATGAAGCGGATAATCTGGCAGTGCTCGTTGAACAAGTTAGCTCGGCTGATTTTGATCTCAATAAACTCACGGATTGCAATTTAAGTGACAATGATTCTAAAGCGATTCAAGATAGGATAGAGGATAGTTATCTTATGTTTGGAAAAGACTTTGTTTTTTCCAAAGTCAGCAATTATCATGATAATGGTATTTTGTTCTATACTGCCTTGAATTATTATTGGCCGCAAAATGGAAGAAATATTGCAAACGCTGACTTGGTTTGCAAAAAGGTCAATTTATCGGCAGCGGATTGCAATTATAAATGGGAAGCGAAAGCTGTTGACGCGTATCTAAGAGACGGATATGGCATTGAAATCGACCATTCATTGAATGAAGAGACCTTTGGTAACAGCAATCAATATCGTGATGGGTATTACTATGGGGAAATGTACCCTCTTGATGACTTAAGTGATAAATTTGGCGAGGTAAAAATCAACGAGTGCAAAACACTTTCGGATGGCGTGATTTATACAACATTTAGCATTGATGTATACACTTTTGGAATTAACTCGAGCTCAGGTGAAAATAAATATGTTGGGACATATCAAGGGAATGCCATCCTACAAAAAAACTCCGACGACTCAAAATTTTTATATAGGCTTTTGAAACTATCGATTAGCGATGCCGATGAGGCAGCAAAGTTTGAAATAAAAGATGGTACATATAATTTCCAAATGAGTCTAGATAACATTCAAAAAACATCGGATGGGTGGAATGTCAAGGCTAATAATATAAAATACAACACATATACCAACGATGAAGTAAATAGCTGGAAGGTTGGCTCTGTGATTGATTACGCAGGCAACCATGTAACAATCAAAGGCATAGCAAACGAAAACGATCATTTAGGTGGTGAATACGTCGATGACGGGATTATTAAAGACTATTGCGGCATTAGATTCAGTGATAGTGATTTCCCGGATTTCTTCTTACTTGAACGTCCTGAATTAGTGTGGTATGCAGGACGGTATGATAGTGGACCTGCCTGGTACTGTGATGGCTATGCATCATTATTTATACCAAACAGTGCTTTGTTAGAATTTTCATCACCAGATATCACTACTGCAAGCAGTTTGGAAGCCTTGCTAGCTGGCAAAGAAAATACCAGCAAAGTACAAAACGTTGTTGTTACTGTAAAAAATGGCGGGATAACAGAAGTTTGCCAAATGTATCGTCCATAATATGCCTATAAGTTTAACGAATGCTGGATGCCCTAATTACTTTCTGAATGATAATTTCCGAAGGGCAGAGAATTATCACAACAATTCTCTGCCCAAGTTAACTGGCACAAACTATTTCAAAGGTCTATCTAACAGAGCGATATTGCAATTAGTACCGATATAATCGTTGAAAACAACTATTTAAGCTCCGCGATGTTGCCTCAGCCATGAATTTTTATATGTCGCATGCGGTTGAACGGTGTCAATCACGCCCGTCGTAAACAAAACAATAAGGAGTGTTGAAATATGTATTGCAACCAATGCGGACATGCGCTTAGCGAACGGGAGAAGTTTTGCACCGTTTGCGGCGAAGCGGTTGGAACACCAGAGGGAGCGGCAAATGTCGCCGTATTTGAAAAAAGTACAGCAACGGCTGAAATCGTACGACAGGGTTTTAATGAAGATGCCGTGTCCCAGTCTGCAATTGCTGCGGGTGAAAAGCAAAAAAAGAAACCAACAAAAAAAGCCGTGATTATTGCTTTGGGGTCCCTGGCTGTACTAGCTATCGCGGGCATATACATTGTTTCAACTTCGTTTTTGCAGAAAGGCAAAAGTGCTCCGGAGATGGAAGTCGCTCCCTCTGGGACTACAAGCCCGTCTGTAGAACCGGAGCAGGAGAATTTGCCATATGTGTCCACAATTCATCAGGATCAGGTTGATGGCATCGTGTTGAAAATTAGGGACTTATATAACGGAACGCAAGCGGGTCTTAACAGATATATTACTGTTGAGAGCGGCAAATTTAAAATTTATTTTGATAATGGGGAAATAGTTCTTATAAGTGATTTTACAGACGGGGTAACGAATTACTATTACTATGGTGGGAAGCTGTACTTTGTTGTAATAACCGAATCGGACACTCAAGACATTACCCGGCTATATTTCAGCAACGATGAATTGGTGCGCTTTATTGACAAAACCGGGGCCATCCATGACCTTGAAGTAACCGAGGATTTCATTGGCTTCTGTGATTATATCGACAGAGCATACACCGTATTTGATGGAATACATACCTATGTAAAAGAAAACCGTCCCGAACTGCTTAACGAAACTACCGGAAGTGATGTTTCGGACGAGAAGATTTGTGAGACAATCATTGCAAGTTCTCAGATGAAGCTGTTAGGAAAAACGTATGACCAAATCGTAAGTCAATTCGGTGCCAGCACCGGCGCGGTAACGGACATAGAATACCCTGCGAGTTTTAGCTTTTCCAACACAAGCTATACATTTAACTTTGATGGCAATAGTGATGGTTATATAATACCAGGGAGAACAATGGATGAAAACGGAAGCTTATCGAGTAACACATATTCTGGCGAAGAGGTCGATGCCCACTTGGATCATGACGCAAAATGCCGCGAGGTTCAGAATGTGCGGTTGGGAGATATTATTAATGTTCCGAAAGGCGGTTTCGTGCCGGATGAAAACATATTTGGTGAATTCACAGATGAATTGATGCCAGGATATCAGGTTAATTACAAAGGGCATAGCTTCAGTATTACAACAAACCATGAAGCGCGTATTTACCCCGACAGTCTGATTACTTTCTACAGCGATTGAGAACTTCACAAGCTTCATTGAGGAAGGCTATTTCGTGGTTGTTGAGCTGGAAAATAGCGCTTTGTGAATATGCCAAGAAGCCTTGTGTCGCAAGGGGCAAAAGAGGGCAACGTGCTTTTCGGTTGAGGTTTATGAAAAAGAAACCGTTAGAAACGAAAACAGACGTTGTCTGAACTGATAGAATTCATCATCAATTATGCTATAAAGGGAGAACTATTATGAAAAAGCGCGCTTTATCAATAGCATTAGCAATAATGATGTTAATAGCCCTGCTGCCTAGCACGGTGGTGGCAGCAACCGCAAATGTGTGGGACGGGACAGTTGCAAAGAGCTACGCCGGCGGAACCGGGACAAGCGGTAATCCTTATCAAATTGCAACGGGTGCGCAGCTTGCGTATCTGGCAACAATGGTGAATTCAGGAATAAACTATCAGGGGAAGTACTTTGCTCTTGCTGCAGATATTGACTTAAACAATGTCGAGTGGACGCCGATAGGTGTAACTACATCCAAGGACAACTTTAGTCAAGAGCGGGCATTTTCTGGAGTGTTTGACGGAAGAAACCATACTATTTATAAGCTTAAATGCAACAACCCAAACAACACAAATTGTTCAGGGCTGTTCGGAATTTTAATGTGTGATATGGATTATTCAAATGGAATGATTAAAAATCTTAACTTATCGCAAATCTCGGTAACAGGATATGGGAAAAATACGGGAAGTATATGTGGGATTCTCGCTTATGGAAAGTTGCAAAACTGCTCGTCAGATGGGTCTGTAATCGGGGTAGATAGGTGTGGAGGTGTTGTAGGAATAGCGGATAATGCGTCAATAATAGAATGTGAGTCTTTTGGAGTTGTAAGCGGCAATGATGATTCAGCAGTGGGAGGCATAGTGGGGGTTATACAGTGTGTGGACGTAAATAATTGTGTGAATTATGCAAAAGTTAGCGGCAACTATTTGGTGGGCGGAATTGCTGGGATAATCTATGAGAGCTGTATAACAAAAAACAGCAATTATGGACAAATAGTTGGCACAAGTAACGCCAAAACTGGTGGTATATGTGGCTTTTTAACTGGTTGTTGTCATGCTACTTTATGTTATAATGCGGGCTCGGTATCGGGAGGAGCTTCAACCGGTGGCATAGCCGGCGCTGGCGATGGCTGCCTAATTTCAGATTGCTACAACACTGCAAACATTAGCCAAAGCTATGAAACGGGAAATGCGGGGGGAATCTTCGGAGAATTTTCGCGTTACGACGGCTATGAAAATCCTATTAAAAACTGCTACAACTCAGGGATAGTATCTGGGGGCACATACGGTTCATTTATAGGTAAAAATGGAGCGAAATCAGGAGATATTTCCAATTGTTATTACCTTTCCGGTACAGGCTCGGCTGTGGGCAGCGGGAAGACAACGGGGATAACAGCAAAGACCTCGGCTCAATTAAGCAGCAGCGCAATGGTGACGCTGCTCGGAAGTGATGTCTGGACAAGAGCGGACGGAGTCAACAACGGCTACCCTGTGCTTTACTACACCTCGCTTTGGGCGCAGCCAGAGATTGTCGAGGCTGACGACAGTGGGCTTGTGCCGAGTACTTTGATAGGAACCGATCTTACACGAAGCATCACGCGTGGAGAGTTCGCGGCAGTGGCTGTTGCGCTGTATGAGGCGAATGACGGAAAACCGATAACTAACGCGCAAAATCCGTTTACCGACATCAGCGGGAACACTAATTACAACGCTATAATAAAGGCATACAGCATCGGCATCACAAACGGTACAACTTCAGCGACCTTTGAGCCAAATGTAAGCATCAACAGAGAACAGCTTGCCACGATGCTTTGCCGCGCAATTAAGGCGGCCGCTTGGTCAGACTGGACTCTTGCAACGGACGCAAACTTTCAGCTTGATAGCTCAGGTGCTACTCCGTTTGCCGATGACAGCAAAATCTCCGCTTTCGCTCGCCCCTCCGTTTATTACCTGGTGAAGAAAAGCGTTATTAACGGCATCGGAAACAACTTGTTTGCGCCGCGAAATACTACAGACGCCGAGGCGGCGGACGGTTATGCAAACGCAAGCCGCGAACAGGCACTTGTAACGTCACTTCGCGCATACAAAAATACGTGAGTGGGGCGAATTGCAATAATTTCATCTTGCCATGCCAAATAGCACATGGAATTCCATGCAAGTGTTCCAATATGAGGCTCATATAACCTTTGGAATATCAAAACAGAATGGGACAGTGTTACTCAAGCTGTTTTGATATTCTAAGAAAGAATATCAAAGACAAACAAAACAGAGGGAGAGATTATTTTGAAAATAAGAATAATTATAGTTCTGCTACTATTATGTGTTTTAACGGGTTGCGGTAGTGTCAATGGTACAGTATCAAGTCGTTCTGATTCGGCAGTAAATGCAGCGATAAAAGAGGAAGACAAAGCTATCAAAAATGTGTTTGCATATATCGAAACTGGCGCATATCAAGATGCCGAGACAGTAATTCAAGAAAAAATAATAGGTAATATTTCAATTGAATCGAAAGCAACACAGGCTTGCTTGGCGTATTCCGATGCGCTCTATGCTGACTACAATACAGGAAAAGCAACTGAAGAGGAGATTTCGACTATTACCCAAACGGCTGCCATGACAAGCTTTGCAGATCAAATTTGCAATAGTGATTGGCAGGCGAAATACTATGAGTTGCAGGCATCAAAAGAGTCTTTCAATCAAGCAAGTGGATATGCCGATAGCGGGGATAAGACCAATGCCGTGGTTGGGTATTGTGCGGTTATTCCAACTGATGCAAATTATACCGATGCTATTATGAGGCTTAATGAAATTGCATCGTCTATGGAGAATGCAGAAGGGTATGAAGATACTAAAACGCTCATTAATGTATACGAGACTATAATGAATGCGATTAACAACTCAACAGATTTACAAAGCAAATTGGATTATTCAATAATTGAGAGTAATTATCTAAAAATAAAACAACAATTTGCAGTTGCATTGGAAGCCGATGGACAATATTATTATGCACTACAGCAATTTGCACAATTGAAATTTAACTATTCGCTATGCAGCGATGAATATGATGAGCTGGCGTGGAAACTAAACCAAAACGGTTATTATTACAGTAAGCCACAAAGCGAAGATTATTATGAAATCAGCCAGAGTGATGGAACAGTAACAAAGTACGGCGAAGAACTGATTTGGAATATTGGCGGTTCGAATATTGCACAGGTTTCTTATGATTATAAAAACAGCGGTTCTTTTTATGGAACACTTCTGGGCGTCTTAGATAGGAATGGTAATATAAGTGTAAGCTTAGGAAAAAGCGTAAGCGACAATGAAGCCTATTCTGCGCAAGAAATGGCGCAAAATGAAAAAGGAATCACGTGGATTAAAGCTTATTATGGTTCGGAGGCAATGGGGATTGTTGGGTTGCGGTGCGATGGAACGATTGCAATATGCGGGTCAATGATGGACGATTACGATATTTTGGAATTGGCTGCATGGACAAATATTATTAAACTCTTGCCATGGGGCGATGGTTATCTTGGACTTACCACTGATGGGAGAGTGTTACAGTCATCAAGTGCTCATGGGGACTTTTCTGGCTGGATTGATGTTGTGTCGATTTGTCATGGTAGCATGAGCAGATTTTTGGACAACCATAGTGAGGATGCCGTTTTTGGACTGACCAAACAAGGGGTTGTTTTACATACAGAATATTTTGACACAAATGATCAAATAGGTGATGCTGTTTCAATTGCCGCAGAATTTTATTTGAATAGTGATGGCACAATCCACTCTGTATCTGCTCCTATCGAAGAACTTTTGAATCGGAATTATGGAGACATGAAGTTCGAATTCCTAGTTAACAACACCTGTATTAAGAATTACGGAGGAGACGTTGCAATGGCCTATACTACTGATGGGCGATGGATAAGGATAGACATCTAAACGATTATGGAAAAAATTAAGGCATTAGCATCCAGACTGCTGATGAGGTAGGCTCAATGTGAATTGGGCCAAGGAAAACAGAATAACTGACGGCACAACCCTGGAAAGTGAATATTTCTCGTAAACAACTTCCAGCGATACTTTTTAACATAGAAAATAATTTCGCAAATTTTGAGGTGAAAGAAATGAAAAGAAAACTATTGTCGATATTGATGGCGTTAACCATGAGCGTTGCTGTGCTGCCTGCCGTTGCGATACCGGCTGAGGCGGCGCTAACGCCAGCCAAGGATACTGTTATCGTCGGCGGTATAACGTTGACTAGTGGATTGTATCTTGCAAATGGATCAAGTGCTCCGTCCTATTCAAAACCCGCAAGCGGCGGATACGCGTATTTTAAGAACCATGTTTTAACTCTGCACGATGCGGTGGTCGTCGGAAACGAAGCAATTCAGTATTGCGACAACGAAACGGGCGAAATCGCCATCTGTTCAAGCTATTCATTAACTATAATATTGGAAGGAAATAATTTTGCTGAAGGCGGAGATAGTGTCAATGTTGCAAGTATAGGCGTTTGGGCAGGTGATTATGATGAATCGTTGACCATTCAGGGTAATGGCTCCCTTACCGCGACAGGAGGCTTGGCAACGGAAGGGAGTACAGGGATTGGTTCTGGGGGCGATCTCATAATTACGGGGAATGTTACCGTAACAGCAATTGGCGGGACAGTAACGGGCGAAGAGGGACAGAGCTGGGGATTGTTCGCTCAAACAGATATGACTATTTCGGCTAATGCAAAAGTGACCGCAGTCGGAGGTAAGGCAAACGGGATGAGCGGCGGTGTAGCATCAGACGGAAGCAATATAATAATCGACAACAGTACGTTAATTGCGAGAACGCTCTCATCCACTGGCGACGCGAGTGCGTTGGAACGGGATCCTGACTTGATAAACGCATCCATCGCCGTGGCAAGCCGCAACAGTAGCGGTAGCAGCCCAGTTGCTTACACAGAGGATGACTTCTACGACTATAAATACATAAAAATAACAGTTAATGGTGCGGACGGTGGCTTCCCGTTCATCGATGTTCCTACAGGCTATTGGGCGCGGAACGCTATCGGATGGGCTTATGACGGAGGATTGTTCTCTGGCACCAGCAGCACGACATTTTCACCTGATGCTAAGTGCACTCGAGCAATGCTTTGGACGGTGCTGGGGCGCCTCGATGGGCAGACTCTCGTCGGCCCCGCTGTTTTTGACAAGGCCCGCCAGTGGGCAATAACTAACAGTATTTCCGACGGCAGTGATCCAAACGGCAACGTGACACGCGAACAATTGACAACCGTTCTGTGGCGCTATACCGGCGCTCCGCAGATTCAGAATGACATGAGCGGTTATACCGATTTCAGTTCCGTGTCATATTATGCTAGGGAAGCCATGCGGTGGGCAGTTGCCAAAGGTATCGTTTCAGGTACCAGCAACACAACTTTATCTCCACAGGACACCGCCACTCGAGCACAGATTGCGACAATTTTCATGCGCTTCTCTGTGCTTATGGGAAAATAGTTTTTATGACGTGAGTGCAATATATCGGAGAAAACCTGAAACTACAAATCAACAGGTTGTTTCGTAAAAGTGGACTGCGTCGAAAATATGAGAGTGGGAATGCTCGAGCATATGCATAGAAAATAATAATTGTTCGCCAAACATCTTGATGCATCTTATACCGAAATATCTGCATCTGTTCTGCCCTGTTATCAAGCGCTTGCTGGTTCGACCGTGTAGACCTCCAAAACCGTAGGCCGAGGGTTCGATCCCTTCTGCCCCTGCCACAAAAAGTCCGTAAATCCTTAGGAATTCCAAGGGTTTGCGGACTTGTGTTATTTGTAGGCAATTTGTGAGAAGTGTTACAGTTTCCGGTTTGGTGCGGCTATTTACCCGCTTTTACCTGCTTTTCCGACGAGTGAAACATCTGATTGCATCTTAAGAAGGATTCTAGTGAGCACGCAATTAATACATAAAAGTGAATGCTTCAGAAAGAATTTACGTAGTTTTATAGTGGACTGCGGTGGAAAATTGACAGTGGTTTCTGATACCATCATATGGGTAGAAAATGGAGGAAGAAACCATGCCAAGTAATAACAGCAAATATTCCGAAGAAATGAGGACGCAGACAGCAGAGCACATCCTGCGGAGCGGCAAGTCAGCAACCAGTGTAGCCGAGGAACTTGGAATCGACACGAACACAGTGTGCCGATGGGTAAGAGATTACCGCCGAGATAAAGGTCTGCCCAGCTATTCAGAGGGAAAGGAATCGCCAAAAAGTAATATCGTAAGTCGGGATATGTCGCAAAAGGTGAAGAAGCTCGAGCAGGAACTGAAAAAGAGAGAAAAAGAGCTGAAGGACGAGCAGGAGAAGGTAGAAATCCTAAAAAAATCCCTGCACATCTTTATGCAACCACAAGGATGAAGTATGAGGCAATCAGCACATACAGGCCCGAATTCTCAGTGGGAAAGATGTGCAGGGTATTAGGGCTTAAAGAAGCAAATTACTACCGCTGGCAGCGATACCGTAGCAAAAAGGAAATGCAGAGACTCAAGGAATTGCAGCGGTTTGAACTGGTCGAGAACGTATTCAAAGAGAGCCGCGAGACCTATGGCTACCGCAAAATGCAGCGTGAACTGGCCAAGCAAGGCTTGATAACAAGCGAATACTCTGTGCGGCGCATGATGCGGGAACACGGACTATATCCTGTTACAAATATAAAATACCGTCCATACAGGAATGGGAAAACAGACGGGCAGTATAGCAAAGACCTTGTATCGCAGCACTTTCAGATTGCTGAGCGAAACAAGGTCTGGGCAGGAGATATAACTTACATATAGACAAGCCTTGGCTGGGTATATCTAGCAACAGTTATCGACCTTACAACAGAGAAATCATAGGATATTCGCTCAGCAAGAAAATTGATGCTGAGCTTGCAAAGCGTGCCCTTTCAAATGCTTTGGCTCGAAATCTTAATGTTTCCGGACTCATCTTTCACAGCGACAGGGCTGCCAATACAGCAGCCGAAGCTATCGGGATATGCTGGAGCAATACGATATCCGCAGCAGTATGAGCAGACCGGGCTGTCCGTATGATAATTCCTGCGCGGAGAGCTTCTTTGCCACGATAAAAAAGGAGTGTATTTATCGCAAAAAATATGTTACATTTGAGGAA
>JGI24146J20443_1001523_pt1 | contig 14128 bp, 9 predicted proteins | sample BarGraIncub1131A_FD_20443 | JGI IMG/M metagenome (IMG submission 20443) | reverse complement strand
AGGTCATTTCAAGCGATATCAGTTACATCCGAACGGGCGAAGGATTCGATTATCTCTGTCAGATTCGAGATGTATTCACCAATACGGTTCTGGCTTCGAGTCGGCTGAGAACATGAAGAAGGAGTTGGTTTTGCAAACACTGAGGGCTGCTCAGGATCGCTGGCACTTGCCGGCAGATGTGATCTTTCACAGTGATCGCGGAAGCCAGTACACAGCTGATGACGTGATGACACAAGTATCTGATTACGGTTGGAAGCAGAGTTTCTCTTATGTCGGCAGACCGGGAGACAATGCTTGGAGCGAAAGCTTCTTCTACAACCGACGCCGGGTACAGAAACGACTGGGCTACCAAATCCCTCTCAATTTCCTAAACGCCTGGCAACAACTGCATCTACAAAGTGTTGCTTAGCAGATTGTCCGAAAAACCGTTGACTTCTCGTTCTTGGCGGAAATGTGTGCATTTTGTTGCGAGAAAGAGTGTAGTTCTACTGATGAATTCTGTGTAGTCTACTTTACCATTTTCAAATGAAGTAAATGCATACAAATAGCCATGATTTATGATATAACCCGAGTTTAACAGAACAATAGATTGAAAATGAAGAGAAAATCATTTAAAGCCGCGAGAAATCGCAGCTTTTTCGCTTGCAATCTGTTCACGAAAATAGTATAATAATGTAGATATATACTATATAATCTGACTTTGGCAGAAAAAAGATAAAAATAACGTCGCAAACCATTGGTATCAAATGGTTTGCGGCGTTTCAATTTAATCCGAAAGTTGTATACCGTACAGATTATTTTTTAAGCTTGGCAAGCAATTTTTTTATTTCACCCAACGTTCGGTATTTCAACGAGAAATCAATATTACAGGCTCGTCCGACCGCATCAAGAACCTCATCACGGTGGTCAAAGACAAAAAGGTTTTCCTCCAGTTTGCTGCCTGAGTAGGAGTTAAGACTGTCAACCAGCCGTCTGGCTGAGAAGTGGAATTCTGTTTTGGTCTGCAGGCAGCGTAGAAGCAGGAGCGAAACAAAGCAGGTCAGGAAATGTGCGTTAATACGATCTTCTCTGGAAACATAAACAGGCCTTGCTTCCAGTTCGCTCTTGGTAATCCGGAAACTCTCCTCAATGCGCCAGAGGCCGCGGTAGGTCTCGATGACGTCTTCGTCCGTCATGTCCAGTTCACTTGTCACAATGGCATAATAACCATCCAAGGCTTCCTCTTGTGCAACCCGGTCAAGATCAATGTGAGGGACATGCCCCGCGGTAATAATTTCCCCTGTCTTCTTGTTGAAAATCAGGTCTTTAACATACTTGGCGGCCCCTTGGGAAGTCGATTGTGTGAAAGCTCCCGGTCGTTGGATCAGCTGGAGTGCCTTCTGGATCGCGGGCTCTCGTTCGGCTTTGGCGCGACGCGCATACTTCTCGCTGAAGAAAAGAATCTGCTTCTCATCAATCGTGACTTTGACTTGTTTGTCGTGGATGTCCGTCACCGTGATCACCCTGGGATAAAAGCGTGACTTTATCCGGAAGTTCTCGCCCATGCTGCGATAGCCCGAAGGATCCAGGACATATTGCTGCAATTCCCGAGTGGCTCCGCGGATCGTCTGTGAATAAATGTACCCATCTCCTTGAATGAGATTGTAACCAATGTTTTCACCTGTATTGAGCCCCTTGTCCGCGACTACAACCATCCTTTTAAGGTCATAATCCTCTTTCACTTCAGCCAGAACCGGCAGCAGCGTATTGCAGTCGTTGGTATTGCCGCTGAACAGCTTGTAGGTTATGGGCAAACCCTGCCGATCCATCAGCAGGCCCATCTGGACAATTGGATCCGGTCGGTGTTCCTTGGAGACGCCCTTGCGACGCAGTTCATCGCCCGATTCAATCTCGAAATAGTAATTTGTGACATCGTAGAAGACGTTGCTTGTGTCACGCCCATAAAGCTTGGTCACATTCTGGTGCAGCTTAAGCAGCAGTGCCTCTTTGTAGCCGTTCATGCGGCTTAACGTCCGGTAAACATCGTCCAGAGAAAAGTCATAGGTCTCGAAATATCCTTCTTTGTGTTCAAAGCTGTACTTCTTGGATCCGAGATCCAGAATGCGTTGGTACACTAACATCCGGAAAATCTGGTCCAACTGGTAATCCAAGGCAAGATTTCTCTGGCGATTTGCCCAGAATGAGTGAATGCCCAACTCGTGGTAGATGCTGCTCAGAGCTGCATACCCTAAGTTTTTGCGTTGGCCAGGATCTGCCGACAGTCTTTCTAACGGTTGAATCTCAAGAGATATGGGTAACGCAGCCACTTTGTAGTCTTGTGTCATCGTTTTGGCCATGCTTGTGAAATGGGCGATAGGGTCATCGTATTCTTTGGTAAGTTCATCCAGATAACCAAGTGACTTGACCGTTTTTGTTCGGGTGTTGCCAGATTCTTTGTGCCTATAAGGCTGGACAATGGAGAGAAAGATCCTGCCGGATTTCTTATTTGGGATTTGCTTGAGGTACATAGTGAGGCCTCCCAATCAAAGATATTCTATTTAGATTATACCATACGGTAAACGAACGGTAAACTACAATTAGATTACAATTTGACAACAAAAAATGGCCACAAGGGCCTGATTGCAAGTATTACAGCGTTTCAGGTATTATTTCTTTGTGCCAAACTATGGAATTTAACAGAACAATAGATTGAAAATGAAGAGAAAATCATTTAAAGCCGCGAGAAATCGCGGCTTTTTCGCTTGCAATCTGTTCGCGAGAAAGGTATATTAGAGTAGATATATACTATATAGGATGGTGATGCATGTGTTTATTGAATGTTTCAAAAATAACGGCACTCCTTATTTGCGGGTCACTGCCGTTTTTCGTGTCAATGAAGGAGCTCATTCCAAATGCAGACGTCGGGTTGTCAGAAATATTGGACCGTTGTCGCGCTTTGACGACGACAAGCCAGACTATCTTTCCCGCCTGAGAGAGTCTTTCACCAATGGGTATCCTATGATTGAAAGCCTGTCAGACCTTGTCGAAGGAAAACCGCTGTGCAAACGAATGGTCGTCGAATATGACCTTGAAAATGCGGACAACTGCTTCTGCGACCCCAAGAACATCGGCTATTTCCTTTTGGACGGACTCTATGACAGACTGGGGATCTACGACGTGCTCAACAAGCACAAGTCCCAGACCAAACTCGAATATGACATCAATGGTCTGGCCAAGCTTTTCGTGTTCGGACGGATTCTTTGGCCGGACTCGAAGGTTGAACCTTTCCGAGGGAAAGGCCAGTATGCCTTCGACGTGACAGCCTCGGACAATCTCATCGAGGCTTACCGGACCCTGGATGTCCTGCATGAGAAGGCAGACGCGATTCAGGTACGCATGAACGGCAAGATCAAGCAGTCTGTCGGCCGCAATACGGATATCTGCTATTATGACGTGACCAACTACTACTTTGAGATCGAGCAAAACGATGCGGATATCCTGGACAAGGCCGGAACGGTTGTGCAGGAAGGGCTGCGCAAGAAAGGCCCCTCCAAGGAGAAGCGTTCAGAACCGATCGTACAGATGGGACTGTTCATCGATGACAAGGGCATACCGATCGCCTACCGTCTGTTCCCCGGCAACAATATTGACCAGACGACTCTGCGGCCAGCCATGAAAAAGAGCATCGACAAGCTCAAATTCGGCAAGGTCATCATCGTTGCTGACGGTGGCCTGAACAGTGACAAAAACATCGCTCACATCCTCTCCGAAGGCAATGGCTACATTCTCTCCAGGAGCACAAAAAAGAGTGCCCAAAGTGTCAAGGACTGGATCAAGGACGAGGCAGGTTATGTCTGGAATGAAAAAAGGACTTTCAAGGTAAAATCCAAGATCAGGCAACGAACGATCAAGGATGAAAACGGGCAGAGCCATGACATCACCGAAAAATTGGTCTGCTATTGGAGCAAGAAACACTACGACCAGGAAGTCCGGGAAAATGCCAAATTCATCGAGTATCTGGAGTCGGTCATTGCCAATCCCGACAAGCTTAAGGACAAGTCCAGGAAGATCGAGAAATTCCTGAAAAAGATGGAAGTCGATCAGGAAACAGGCGAAGTCGTGGACACGAAAACACATCTGTCTATCGATATGCCCAAAATACAAGCATACATGGATTTGCTGGGGTACTACACCATCATGACCTCCGAGATTGACAAAAGTGACCGCAACATCATTGACAAGTATCACGGCCTTTCCAGAATTGAGGATTCGTTTCGCATTACCAAAAGTGATCTGGAAGGCAGGCCGGTCTTTGTCAGCAACCCTGACCATATCAATGCGCATTTCCTGATTTGCTTCATCTCCCTGACTATGATCCGGCTCATCCAGTGCAAAGTTCTCGAATTCCAGGGCAAGGACCTGCTCAATGAAGATGGCTGGGAGTCAGGCCTTTCGGCTGATCGGATCAAAAATGCACTGGCTGCTTTTCGGGCTGACGCTTTGCCGGGAGGCTACTACCGACTGACTAAACCCAATGGTGATATGCAGCTGATCCTTGATGCCCTGGGCATCAACGGCGACCTCAGGCTGCCTACTGTCAGCGAGCTGAGACAGCTCAAGTACAGCTTCGACAAGGCTACTGATATGTGACTACATTTTTATACCTGCCCGTACTGACAAAAACTCTTGGAACGGCAACGGTTCCAGGAGTTTTTGCCCCTCTTTATCTGTTAAACTCGGGAAATGCATACAACAAATAGCCATGATTTATGTTATAATTGCATTGTCTTAAGCGAATATGTGTGTTTCATTCTTGGAGGATATTAGATTGAAGAAACTACAAAAGCAAAGAATTGGATTTACGCTGATTGAGATGGTTCTAGTCATAGCGATTATTGTTATTCTTGCTGCTGTGCTCTATATGTCTGTGACTAAATATTTAGATATTGGACATAAAGCTGCAAGTAACGTAAGTTCAAAAAACAGTTCATTTTCTTCTGCAAACAGCAAAATCAATCAAGATTTTATTAGTCTTGGGTATTAATCTGTCGATGCCCGGAGGTAATAATATGTATAGCTCAAACTTTTTTATAAGATCAAAAGACCTGCAAAATACCTGCAAGAGCGGTTTTACTTTGCTTGAGACACTAATCTCTGTAGCTCTTCTTTTAATTCTTATACTTATTGTGGATTGGGGATTTGTATCAACAATGAAATTTTCTGCGAATACTTCAGCATTCGAAAAAGCCGGAAACAAAGCCGACAGTCAGGCAAATGCTGTTTTATCCAAGACTGCTTCATTGACTGCAAATGGTACAGGTACGGTTGTGCTAACTGATTTATCCGGGAAGGTTATTCTTTTTCCTGATTCATCCGGGACTCCTGTTCCAACTATTCGTCCTCTTCCAATCACCAAATATTCTGCTACACCTGTACCACCAATAAATTATGATTTTGGACCATATGCAGCCGCACATCGCAATGTGTTTATTTATAAGCCATGATCTCTATGAGGGGATGGTATAGACAATGTACAAAATAATGAAAAGAGTTCAAAGTCTGCGTGGCTTTACTTTGATTGAGATGATGCTTGCAATAGCTATTATTTTGATGATGACCACATTAATTTTTTCGACATTCTATATTGTTAATTCTTCGCATGCAAGAGTTGCGGTGATAAATGATGCCAAAGACTATGCTGCTTTAAACATGGATTCAATTAATCGTTTGGTTATTAATTCAAGACAAATTAAGTTGACTGACCCTGGGACAACCGATTATACCAAACTCTATTATGTTAATTCTGTACTCAAATATGGAGCAGACAATACTGCTTTTTCATATGAACAGTATAAATTGGCTGATGGAATAACTAACAAGTGGCTTATCATTCCAACATATAAAGGTGTCGGGTTGATGCTTTCCGTTCGTTTAGATGTTTATGATAATTCAACATCTAATCTATATTATACTTTGACCCGATCTATTTATCTCCCAAACAATACGGAAAAAATTGTCGGAACAGGGTCTGATCTCTATTTCATAGATCCCATTTTTTGATATTCACTTGTTCTGCACCCCAAATGCTGAACATGGATCAAGCAGCAAAAGAATGAAGTGAGTTTGGAATTCAACCAGACTCATTTTTTAAATTGGCTCTTAATCCGGCGGTTAAAAAGTAACAAATATATTCTTCAAACTATTCTCGGAAATGTTTAAACGCGCCAAAATCTTAAAGATACAGCAATTCAGACTTTTAGTAGGTCGAAAAAGTTTTCCATTACACTTTATTCACGCAGTTCTCCTTGCGGAACATGCTCTTTCGGTTGCCACCAAATCAATCTCTCTTTTGTACGAACAATCTTTTTCATGCGGACAGGCATATCAACTGTTCTAGCTTCATTGCTTCATGACCACTTTGTGGTTGGTGTTATAGCCTCGTTTGTGTTCCATCGTTACGCGCCCGCAACCATATCGGCCAGAATTTTCGCTGCAGATGACATGTAAGCAGATTGCACATTCACTGGATTGCCTTGACGTTCCAGACGTTTCAGAATGGCATATTAAGTACTTCTGGGGATTCCTGCGAATTTCAGAAGCGCTTCCAACGGATAGTCACACCTTAGTTCAGAGACAACTCTTACTTTGTCTTTTTTGGGAATTTTTTCCGTTCTGCAACAAAAGCATTCAATTTTTTAAGTAGGCATTCTCCATCTCGAATTGTTTAATGCGTTCTTCAAGTTGTTCTTCATATGTCAGAGGCTTCTTTGGCGGTGGTTGCTTTGGCACTTCTGGTGGCCTGCCTTTCCTTGTATCTTGCAGCTCCTTAATACCCGATTCCAAATATTTCTTCTCCCAGGCAAATAATGTTCCTTCGTTTGGAATCCCCAGTTGCGCGACTGCTTGAAGATAGGATAATTCATGTGCCCGTCGATATTCAATGGCATGCAGCTTGAATTTAGTTGTATATTTTTGCTTTACTCCGATGAGATCATCGATGCCGGATTCACAATAATTAACCTACCATTCACGCACGACTTTTAGGGGTAAGCCATACTTTTTTGCCATCCCCTTTAGCCGGCTTTCCTGTTTCCAACTCCTGGACAATCTTCATTCTTAACTCATGACTTTATTAAGTCATAAAAATGCACCTCAAAAAATCGAACCTTTTTTCGTCCAACGTTTGCGGTACACTTCACTGCAGACAGTTTTTTGTTTTCACTGTCAACTTTGACGGGAACATATCAACCAACATTAGAAATCGCTCCAAAGTCATCCTACCACACATCATACCCTTTAATTATATAACTGTATGTATACGTTGATCCAGGTGCATCTTTGGCAGGAAGCGGACAGTATGGAATCGGAGTGTTTGCTGCTCCTGCTTTTTGATTTATGATATATGCGGCTTCAATCCGGGAATATACGGAAGGAGTGCTTTCGATATTTACCGTTCCATTTAATCCATATAATCCAATATATCCCTCTATAAATCCATTTTTAACATTTACTTGATTATTGTCATTTCCATAAATAAATACAAAGGGTGGTTTTAAAGGATCTAAGGGTCTTCCGTAGATTCCCGCTGGTTTATTGTTTTTGGAATCAATAACTATATCAGATCCATCAAGAAGGAATATTTTCCCGATGTTACCTGTATTTTTGCTATCTACAAAGCGAATGGCACCTGTATCAATCACCAGCGCACTACCACCAATAATATATAATTCAATATCTCCATATGCTAGATCAAACGAAAGGGTGTTTGATATTTTGGGATTACTACTTGTATCAATATAATACTGTTTTTTATCAGTACTAGTAGGAGTAGGTAATGCATAATCTGCACCTAAGTCGTTTGTTATGTTGGTTATTGAAGTAGGGACAGAGCTGACGGCGACACCATTTGTATAAGAAAAGAGCAATGCTTCTGCTTCATCTTTAGTTAAAACTTGACGCGAAGAAGCTGCCTGAACATATGCAATCGAGTTACTGGCAAGGGTTGTAAGTTCAGTAATTAAAGCCTGATCCGAAGTTGCCGGAATATTAGCTGTTGAATCAGTTCCGTAAACAACGCCATTAGATTTCTTTATAGACGCATCTCTAAAGTCAGAATTGAGCAGATAAATTCCTCCATCATTAACTGTTATTCCTAAGGTTCCACCATTATTCGTGAAAACATTTCCATAGCTACTCCTTAGAAATAACAAATTACTGGTTGCTGAAGGATTTGTCATATTGGCCTTCAATGTTAGATCATGCCCGGAACTGTTTGTTTCGAGTGATGCATCATTTCCATAGAAAATGATGTTTCCGTAAAAATCTGACCCAGATGCAAGCGAGAGGTGATCAGTAAAAATAACATCAGAATTAAATGTTTGACTGCCGCTCGCTTCAGTACTAAAACCGATATCGCCGTGCACAACTGTATAACCTGTCCCATTAGTATTAATGACACCCTGATCTCCAACCGCAACTTTAACAAGATTATTATCGGTCACACCAGAGATTCCTAATGTAATCAAATTCTGAAATGCTTTCGAAGTAATTGTTATTCTTTGAAGAAGAATCGTAACCTTTTCATCCTTTTCATCGGAAGCAGAAGAGGCAATACCTGCATCTATTGTAGTTTTGACAGTAACTGTTACATATGTTGCTGTATCAGACGTTGAATCTTTCGGAAAATATCCAAACGTTGCTTCTGTTTTTGAAGCGTCTGAGTTTCCTGACAAACCAGGTATTGTCAGGTCAGAAGAAGATACTCTGACGATCTTCTTATTTGTAGCAAGAAATTCCAGTTGTGTTGGCGTAATATCATTGTTCGCCGCCGCTTCACCAATCATCTTTGCAGCGGACATTGCTGTCAAACCTGCCTGCTGTTGTTCGGCGCTCCTATAAAAACGCTGTCTGCCCGCCATTGAAATCATCAGTGCCGATGTAATCAAAATTAATGCAACAGCCAAAATGACCAGAATCAATATCAACATGCTGCCGGAGCGGCTGCGTTTGTTTTGTGATGGATACCCAATACGTCGGGAAAGAATGATTGTTCTGTCCACCATCTTAACTACCTCCATTGCTCGTTTACTGTACCAGAACATGAAATACATCATGCTCCTTATAAACATAGAACTCCTATTTATTATTATAATATAATCGCAGCAAATTTCAATGACATTTGCAGGGCAATCGCTTACGAAAGGGCATCTGTAATTCCGAGGACTCTCATGGCAGAAGGAACACCCAATCCGCACAGTTTACGTTTTGATTTCATGCCACACTTGTAGGATGAGTGCGTCTTGAGCATCTGAAGTGCCAGTTTTCGCAGGATATTGAAAACTTCTGCCGCATTTTCGGCTCTAGCCCGACAATCATCTTCGGCAAATGCCATATCCAGCATCCAATGTAATTTGTTCTCGATCGCCCAGTGTTCTCGTTTGATGCGCAGCAGATCGGCCGCACTTGGCGAGGTCAGACTGTAGATAAAGTAGTGGTATTCAACCGTTTCAGGCTTGTCACCCTCTTGTCTGCGACTTTTGATCACGCCGCTGCCTTTCAGTCCAGCCCAGTCTTTCTTCCAATCAAACCAGTCTGTTTCCGGGGATATATAGCATTCTCTTGTCTCTATCCGACCGTGATCCTTCGTCCGGCTGATCGCATAGTGGCCTGATTGTTTCATCGCTGCTGTGCCTTTTTCCTTGATCTCACTATCCAGATGAAAGACAAGGTCTTCGTACATACGGTTTTGATTGCCTTTGACGGCCAAGACATAATCGGCTTCTCTGTCAATGATCGTTTGAGCGATTTCCTTTTGCGTTCCCATTGCATCGATCGTTATGATATTCCCCTTGATCTGGAACAACCTCAACAGCTCTGGTATCGCGGTAATCTCATTGCTTTTTTCTTCTGTCTTGACCTGCCCCAAAACCAATTCGAGTTCACTGGCAAATGCTGTTATCACATGACTGGCTTTGTGTTTTTCTCCTCCGCTGCGCCGGATCGTTTTCCCATCGATGGCGATCGTTGCTCCCCGCAACTCCGCTACTCCAGCCAGTTCCAGCCGCAGGCTGCCCATCCATTCACTGAATTTTTCGGATAATACGGCTGGATTGAGCCGCGAAAACACTTTGCCAAATGTGTCGTGTGACGGTACCCCTTCGCTGAAGTCACAAAAGGCTTCCAGATAGACGCTCTCGTGTTTGACAAACATTTCCATCTCCGTATAGGTATCCATGTTGCAGATGATCGCTAATATGCCTGTCAATAAAATATCCTGCAGTCGGTACTGGATCGCATTGCCTTTTCGAAAATCTTCGATCTCGCTCAACAACTCAAGAAACGTTTGATCCATTTGCTTTCTCCCGTTTCTTTCTATTTTGACCGATTATCTCCTTCCTTTGGCTACATTTCCGTTGCTTATTCATTTCATTTCGTAAGCGATTGCCCTGTGACATTTGCTTGATGGCATGATAAACCTTGAATAAAAAGTATTATAACAAAAAATATATGAATATTTCTTTTGAAGCGATCTACGCGAGGACTTTATATGGAAAAATATGCAGTTGCACCGGCAGGCGGAGGAGCAAGAGAGATTTACTAGATCGGTGCATGGAAGGCTTTGGAAAAGCTTGGCGTCGAGTATGAAGCAGTGACCGGTACCTCTATCGGAGCGATTAACGGCGCCTTTATGGTACAGGGTGATCTCAGCAAAGCTATTGATATGTGGCGGAACCTTCGGATTGAGCAGTGTGTCCGGCTTCCTGAAAATATCGAATTCAATTCGGAAAATCTTATTGACCGCCAGCACGCAGGTCTGCTTCTTAAAGAAGTAATCGCCCATGGCGGAATTGATCAATCGCCTCTTTATGATTTACTCGTGCAGTATATTGATCCTGCACTTATATATTCATCTTCTGTCGAATATGGTCTCTTCACGTTTTCACTGCGGAATCGTTCGTGCATGAAGGTCTGGCGATCGGACATACCACAGGATCAATTTTTCTCCTATATTTTTGGCCAGCTCCGCCCTTCCCGTTTTCAACGGATCGCCTTCGTATTACTCATATTTGCAATAGCCTGGATCTTGGGGGTATTATCGATCTCTCTCCTGCGTTGCTTGCATGTAATTTCGAGCTTGGGTATCTTGATAAAAGAAAGACTTTCGGCTTTTTTGACGGCATTCATTATTACATCCCGGTACAGGATTACCAGCATCTTCTGACGTTTTACGAAATTGATGGAACTCCTGACCGACGCCAGAAAAAACGGAAGCAAATGGTCTACTCCTCTGAAGTCATTTCGGGATGTGGATCTGGCTGCGGATGCTCTTCTTCATCCGGGGTCATAAGGGCGGAATCTGCTGTGTCCACAACAGCCATCATTACGGGCTGCCCCTGGCTTCCGTATAAAAGGTATTCGTCATGTCTGTCGGTCACAAGTCTTGCTGTTCCCGGATCAGTAAGGCGAACGGAAACAGATGCGTATACCTTGCCGTCGGGTGTTTTTTTCATGCGCATGCGACCGAGCACCATGTGATGCTTTTCGCAGCACCAGAGTGAAAAGCCGGCTTTCTTGAGCCGAAACCATCCAACATGACATGCGAGCGGCATTTGGCAGGCGGGACAAAGTTCCTGATCTTTAGAATAATCGTCAAAGCACTGTTCCCATGTTGTATACAGACCCGTTCTTTTGCTAATCTCCGCATGAAGATCCGGATTCTGCAGATATGCCATCAGACGCAGCGTTTTCATCTCATGCAGCAGGAGGTCCTGAGCGGACTTTTCCCTGACGGCTGTATCCGAGGTATGCACATCATTCGGAATATTGGCAGTATTCGAAACTTTTGAAAGGCCGGAAGAGTGCAAGGCACCGGAAGACCGGATGCTGTCCAGCTGATGAAACAATTCCTTAAGGATCAGTCCCGTATATTCTGCATCCCGGTGAGCTGCGTGAAAATCATCTTTTTTGGGTATGCGTAAAAAGTCGACTGCATATTCTACGCTTCTCTGATGTGTCATCCCCTCCGCAACCCTTGCAAACAGGGGCTGTACATCCAGAAAGAGCGTATTCAGATCGACCTTCCAGTTATGATAGCGCAGATTGGATTTGAGTATGGACAAATCGGAATTGCCCCATCCGCAAAGGATGTAATCCTTACCGCACCATTGCCGGAAAGCGTCATATGCATCGGAAAAAGAGAGTCCGAATCGAAGATCCGAAGAAATCTTATTGGTTACCCGCGAGACATTCTTGTTCATAACCGTGTAGCAGACAGGACGGATCATTACATGAAACGGCTTGGAGAGCTCATATCCGTCTTCTGTCAGGCTGAGTTTGACAGCACCTATTTCTATTATTTCCCCGGGAAGATCCTTAGGATCTACATTTGTCTTGATCCAGGGAATCGGCTGATTCCACTCCAGGTCAATCACAATATAGGAAGTAGCAGGATGGTCTATGCTGGTATATGAATATTTACTCCGTTCGATCACTATTATTCCTCTTTCTCTTCTGTTCGGGCTGATTCTTTCCTGCCCTTTAGTCGACTAAGTATCAAGGAAAAGGGGTTCCCTATGCTGAGAAGAATAAAATCCGCTGTTAATACCAAGGATATCAGAAGTCCCGGTATAAATCCCGGCGGCTGGTAAGAAAAGGTGATTTCATGGAATCCTTTTGTTACCGGCACGGACAAAAGCGCTCCGTATGCCGCCTGCGTTTTCACTGCAGCACCATCGATCTTGACCGTCCACCCGGCATCATACGGAATCGAAGTAAAAAGAGCGCCGTCTTTGGCAAAATCAACCGATCCGGCAATGTGGGTTGTATCAAAGGATGTGACCTTCAGGGGCTGGGATGACAGAGTCTGCGTTGCTGCATCGAGCGCTGCACTATCAATCGAATAACAGTATATCGGGAATGTCTCGGTTTCCGCAGCAGAGATGACCAATTGGATCGTCATCGTCTCCTCACTGGATACAGGCGATTTGCCGCAGTCTATAATTTGTCCGGGAAGAGATGTCATCACCGTTACTGTATTAGCACCTGTACCCCTATTCATACGGGTAACACGGACTGTAAGCTCCTGCCTTGTTCCCGGATACAGGAACACCTCTTTTTCCCCGGAAATAATACCCGGGGTCAAAGATATGCTTGATGTCTGCCCCGATGCCTGAATCAGGTAATTATCAGCATCCTGCGTCTGTACAATATTGCTTGACGAGATAAGTGTCAGTGTCGATTTCTCGTATACGGGCGGGACACCCATACTTTCGAACAGTGCATTAGTCTGTTCGAACGGGGAAAGACCCAAATTGCGTTCAGTAAGAATGCCTGCGGAGGGCACGAAAAATCCGAGGGGCAGCGCCTTGTCGTCAGCAGTAATTGTATAGCCGGAATATATCACATCCGCTTTTGCAGAGTCACCTGCTGCAGAAGCGCCTAGGACGGCAGCGTTCAATGCAGATGTACCTGTTGTTGTATTTTTCTGGACCGATTGTCCTCCGGTGAACTGCACGGTGTACCGGATTCCCAGCAGCCGGGCCGATACTTCGGTAAGACCCTCCGCATTTACTTCATATTTCTGATTGTTTGCAAATCCCAGGCAGCCCATGAACTGAACATACTTTTCGGGAGTCGTTGATGCAAAAATGGAGGTCGTCTTCACATGATACAGGGCACCGTCATTGCCGGTGAGTGCTGGCAGGAGAATTGTCCGTGCAAACTGTCCGCCGTCCGCCGCTGCGAGATTTTTGGCAATCTCTTCCTGAAATTGACCGTATGCCGGAGCGTAGGATAGATGTTCCGTCTTTTCAAGATTAGCCAGAGCGAATTCGGAGGCAAAAAACAATTCAAGAATAATCGCATACAGAAACGCTTTCTGTGCCCATTTCCTTCCCTTTTCGGAAGCAAAAAAGCCCGACAGAATCACCGTGTATGCAATAACAAATGCGGCGGATCCATAGATAAGCCAGTAATTCTTCTGGATTTCGGCTGACTGGGAGCGGTCCAGAAGAACCAGATAGATGAGGACGGCTGCCCCTGCATAGCATACCTTATTCCTGGAAAGACCATCCATGTGCTGCATAACCTGATTTGCCATGTACAGAAGGAGAAAGCATATAAGAAAGGCCTGCCTGTATGGGATCTGGTT
>JGI24146J20443_1001510_pt1 | contig 14223 bp, 10 predicted proteins | sample BarGraIncub1131A_FD_20443 | JGI IMG/M metagenome (IMG submission 20443) | reverse complement strand
CATTAACAGGCAACTGATTTTAGATCGTTATATCGGCGGGGGCGGTTAGAGCTACCGCCGATATATTTGACTTATTGAAAGGTCTTGAGATGAACATTAATTACACAACATATCGGAAAAGGCCTAATGTATTTACAATTTTTAAATTAGTATATATTGAGATTGTAGTTGTTGGTTAAGGAGTGCTGAAAGTGGTTATGAAGAATAGCATGAAAACGAAAGAGAAAATAACTGGGTTGCTCTTTATCACTCCTGTTATGATTCAATTTTCCGTGTTTTTTTTACTCCCGTTGGGTATTTGCATCTACGCAGGTTTTACAAACTGGAATGTGTTGGTAACAGATAAGACATTTATTGGGGTGGCCAACTTCGTTGAGTTGTTTCATGATGTGAAGTTTTGGAAAGCACTTGGAAATACGATATACATGTTGATTCCAATACCAATTTATCTATCTTTGGCATTACTGTTTGCGCTTGCTTGCCATAAAAAAGTTCCGGGAAATAACGTATTTCGAGTTCTCTACTATTTACCGTTTATATCTTCCATTGTAGCACTTGTGCTCGTATGGAAATGGTTGTTTAATTCACAATTTGGCCTTATAAATAACATTTTGCTTCAAGTTTTTGGAATTGTAGGACCAAATTGGTTAGGTGATCCGGTTTGGACGAAAAGAATGATTGTTTTCATGATTTCTTGGAAGATGATAGGTATTATTGCTATCTACTATCTGGCAGCACTGAAAAACATACCGAAGACATATTATGAAGCGGCAGTAATTGATGGTGCATCTCCTATAAAACAGTTTTTCAAGATTACGTTACCTCTTCTTACACCAATAACTTTCTATCTATCTATAGTTGGTATGATTGGATCGCTTCAGACCTTTGTGGAGGTACAACTATTCACATCAAATGGAGGTAGAAATTATGGTGTTGCTACGGTTATTTACTATATTTGGCAGAAAGGATTTAGTTATAGTCAGATGGGATATGCCTGCGCTACAGCAACTATATTTGGTTTGCTAATTCTATTTATTACAATCATTCAGTTCAAAATATCTAAAAAATGGGTGTATGAAGGAGAATGACTATGAAACGATATAGAATTAAGCCTTCAACCATAGTTGTATTTATCATTTTGTTGATTGGCGCGTGTACAATGATCGTACCGTTTGTATGGATGTTATCCACTTCATTAAAAGAAGCAACATTGGTTTATAAACTCCCTCCCCAGTGGCTTCCTAACCCTGTTGACTGGAATAATTTTATAGAGGTATGGAAATCCTCCAACATACTAACAGGCTTAAAAAACAGTACTATTGTAACAATTACGGTAATTGTGTGTAGTACGGTTACCTCAAGTATGGCAGCATTTGCATTTGCAAAACTAAAATTTCCAGGGAAGAATATATTTTTTATTGCCTTGCTCTCAACAATGATGATACCGTTTGTAGTCCTGCTTATTCCTCAATTTTTAATTTATTCAAATTTAAAATGGATTAACACATTGATTCCTTTGATTGTTCCAGCATCGCTTGGTAATGTTTCTATAATATTCTTTTTGAGACAGTATATGCTGGGTCTGCCAAATGAATTAATGGATGCAGCAAAAATTGATGGATGCAGTTACTTTGGTATTTACTGGCGTATTTTTCTGCCAATTAGTAAACCCGCTCTTATTGCAAATACAATTATGCTATTTATGGCAACATGGAACGATTACTTTGGACCGATGATTTTTACAAACTCGAAGTCCACTCAAACAGTACAGGTAGCTATTGCATTTCTGAATTCATACCATGAAACACAGACGGATATTCCTGTCGTGATGGCAGCTTCGCTAATTGCAATTCTCCCTGTATTGATTTTGTTTATTACATGCCAGAAATACTTCACGGAATCATTTGCGATGTCAGGAATTAAAGGATAAATATATGATTTATTATAAAAACCCAATTAATACTCAGGATGATTTTGCCGATCCATTTGTTTTAAGACATAATGGACAATATTACCTATATAGCACAAATCAGGATATTCGTTGTTGGAGCTCTGTAAACCTAGTGAATTGGAAATTGGAAGGCCCGACTATTACTCCTGACACTTTTCCAAACTTAGTTCCCTTTGCGCCTGAGGTCGTCTATTGGAATGGCAGTTTCTATATGTATACATCTCCATCAGGATTTGGGCATTTCGTGCTAAAGAGCAACTCCCCGACAGGTCCTTTCATAAAAATTACGGGGAATGTGGGTCACGAAATAGACGGTTCGATTTTCATTGATGATGATGGACAATGGTATTTTTACTGGGCAGATGACAGCGGAATTCTTGGCTGCAAAATGAAATCTCCGACGGAATTTGGCGAACCTGTAAAAACCGGCGCATTTATGCATGGCTGGACAGAGGGCCCGCTGGTTGTCAAGGAAAACGGAAAATACTATATGACTTATACCGGAAATCACTATTTAAGCAACGGTTATCGCATAAATGCAGCATGTAGTGACCAGCCACTATGTGGCTATACGGATGATTTATACAATCCAATTGTGGTACATACGGAGGGGATAGGTGTTGGACTAGGTCACAGCTGTTCGGTCGTCGGTCCAGATATGTTGTCACATTATATGGTTTACCATAATTTTAATCCAGATGCCACGCGTAACTTGAATATAGATTTTCAGTCATGGCATAGGGGTAGAACAGTGGTATATGGACCAACCAGATCAAAGCAAAAAGCTCCAAGAATGCCGGATTTTATAGATTTTGTATCTGAAGAATCTACATATATAAATTGGGTAATTCTAGGGGGGACCTTGAATTATGATGAAGGATTCTATAAATCGGGGACTGAAAAATTTGAATGTATCAATAAAATTAATACGGAAGAAAATTATGTTGCCGAGTATAATTTAAAAGCTGACTGTAATTTAAATGCGCATTATGGTATCTATTTCGGATGGATTGACAGAAAAAATAACTATAAGGTAGTATTGTCGAATTTATATAACACAATAAAACTCATTTTCGTCGAAAAAGGTGAAGAGTATTGCTTATCAGAAATTAATCTAATTGATAATTATGACCATAATGCATTGCATTGCATTCGTGTATTTTGTGAAAAAACAAATATCTGCTTATATTTGGATAACCGTAAGCTAAATGTTTGTATAAGAAAAGCACAATTTGGCGGGAAAGTCGGTTATTTTGCAGATGAGTGCAAATTGATGATTGGATGCACGGCAACTAGCAATGGTTCCTATGAAGAATCCGAGCGAAGACTGTACAAACCTGTTCCCGGTGAGTTTCTTGCCGGCTGCGCAACAAATGCGGCCGGTGAAATTACCGAAATGACCACGAACAGCTGCGCTTCTTATCAAATAAATGTTGAAAAAACTGCAGAGTATATAATTGACCTATTTGGTGTATTCTGCAATTCGGATATTATGCAATGGAACATTATTTTGAATGGAAATACAGTCTCAAAAAAATCTTTCAGCGATAAAAAGGAAAGTGTCATATCTTTTCCAGTGAAATTGGAAGAGGGAATCCACACACTTACTTTTCTTCTGATTAAGGGCACAGCAGAACTGCATAAAATTGGAATCTATCAAAAATTTGTAAAAGAGATGAAGTTTTCTGAAAATATTTCTCCCTTCGGCCCGTATGGCAAAGTCTATTTTGGTGATGACGGTTGGAGTGACTACATTTTAGAAGCTGATATAAAACTTAATTCCAAATCAAAATACGGAATAGGTGGTTTGATTTTCCGAATGACTGAACCAGCCGAAGGTGGAGAAGGAAAGGATCTTGTTCTAGGAATCAATTTTTTTAAAGGATATTTTGTTGGGTTGCAACAAGATCAACTAGTGCTTACCAAGCATAGCTTTAACGAAACATATCTTGCCGTGAAAGAGGGTAACTGGGATCTAAATAGGAAACATAAATTGCGTGTTTCGGCAAAAGCAGATACCTTTTGTATATTTGTAGATGATATGGAAACACCAGCAATAATTTACCAGGACAAAGATGCATTTACTCACGGTAGGATTGGCGCGCGTGTAAAAAATTGTATATTTGAAGAACTAGAGCTTTGTATTAAAAATGATAAAAACTCAAATGTGATTTGATTTATATTGATTAATATATTGTTGATATTTTTAATATTGGAGGCAGTAATGAACGAGACACCAAGAAATGAGTATCCCAGACCTGATTTTGTGCGTGATGAATGGATCACGTTAAATGGCGCATGGAATTTTTCGTTTGAAGAAGAAATCTATGACAGACAGATTGTGGTTCCATATGCATTCGAGACAAAACTATCCGGTATAGGAGAAACAGATTTTCATGATGTAGTTTGGTATAAAAGAAGTTTTTCATTACCTGAGTCAATGAACCATAAGAACATTCTTCTAAACTTTGGGGCAGTTGACTATATATGTCAGGTTTGGGTGAATGATATCTTGGTTAAGGAACACATTGGCGGCCAGATAGGTTTCAATGCAGACATTACTCACGCTGTCAGATTCGACGGAGAAAATATTATTCGCGTTAAGGCGATCGATGAACATGCAGATTTAGAAAAGCCGAGAGGAAAACAATTTTGGGAATCGGAATCCAGAAGCATTTTCTATACTCACACAACCGGTATTTGGCAAAGTGTTTGGTTAGAAGCTGTTTCACCTAACTATTTGAAAGGAGTATATATAAAACCTATTCTTGATGAACGTGCAGTAAAGTTCGAATACACGCTGGAAGGCAAGAAGAGTTTATCTTTGGAGACTGTAATAAATTTTAAAGGAACCTTCGTAACACGATTTGTGGTTGACGCTCAGTGCTGTAGGGGCAGCTTTACAGTTAGTTTGGATCAAGCAGTTCTTAAAGCATGGAATTATTTTGAAGACTTAACTTGGTCGCCTGAGACACCGCGTCTCTTTGATGTAGTATTTTCGGTATATGACGGCAAAAATGTTCAGGATGTCGTTACCTCATACTTTGGTATGCGTAAAGTGTCAGTTGAAAATGGTATTTTTATGTTGAATAATCGCCCCTATTTCCAGAAGCTTTTGTTGGACCAAGGTTATTGGCCTGATTCGTTAATGACAGCTCCTAATGATGATGCATTTGTACAGGATATTATGTTGGTTAAGCAAATGGGCTTTAATGGGGTCCGAAAGCACCAAAAAGTAGAAGATCCAAGATTTCTTTTTCATGCAGACAGATTGGGACTACTTGTTTGGGGGGAAATTGGCGCTGCCTTTGTCTATTCAAGAGAATACGCAACAAGAATGTATCAGGAGTGGACCGGTGCATTACAAAGGGACTATAATCACCCATCTATTGTGGCATGGGCGCCGCTGAATGAATCTTGGGGCATACAGGAAATATTTACAAATGGAATGCAGCAGAGCCATTGTAATGCCATGCTGTATATTACAAAATCTATTGATGATTCACGTCCTGTTATTGATAATGACGGTTGGGAACATACATGCGGTGACTTACTGACAATTCATGATTACGAGTCATCCAGAGAGATTTTACAAGATCGGTATAAATCCCTTGAGAATATCTTGCAATTTGCACCAAATGGAAGACAAATGTTTATACAGGATTGGAAATACAATGGTCAGCCAATTATTATCAGTGAATTTGGTGGTATTTCTTATCAGAAAAAAACTGAATATGGCTGGGGATATTCTTTAGCAGCTTCAGAAAATGATTTTTTGGAAAGATATTATGCTGTTGTTGACCCGCTGCTAAAATCTTCCCATGTGCAAGGCTTCTGTTATACTCAACTGGCAGATGTTGAACAGGAGACAAATGGCCTTTTAACTTACTGCAGAAAACCTAAAGCAGACCTTGAGGCAATTCGGAAAATAAATGATGGGATTTGGAAAACGAATTCTGATCCAATCGTATAACGCTTGTATTATTCATCTGAAAGTCGAAAGAAAAGCGTAAAAACCAGTAGTATGAATGAGGAAATTTCTTGAGAATTAATGTAATGTCTTATTAAAAATATATTTCTCATGAAATAAAAAAAATGAGCAGAATATTGAAGTATCTAGTTTGGCTTTGTGGTTTCAATTTATTCAGTAATTGAAAGGAATGATTCACATGAGCTGGTTTCTTCCAACATTTCATGAGCAGGAATATAAAACAGAAAATTTGAGATTACAGAAAAAAGGGCTTGCCAGATGGTGGGAAGTTATCTCACATAATTACGGCGTACTCTTTATCGCCAATTTAGCTTTAGTTGGATGTTCCATTCCAGCTGCACTTTGTTTCTTTCTATTGAGTTGGTTTAAAATGCTGATATTTTGGCCACTCGGCATGTTGTGTCTGACAATTCTTGGTCCTGCATGGGCGGCTGTGAACCTAATTGTTATGCAGACAATTCGAGAAGTATCTATCTTTCCATGGTATACTTTTAAAAAGGCATATATGGAAAATTTCAGACAAGGTGTTTTTGCTATTGAAATTATTGGGTTTCTTTGGTCAATGATTATTGCTACATTTTATATGTTTGTAAATTATCAAGCAAAAAGCAATGTGTTATTTCTGCTCTGCATGATAATCAGCTCATTCTTACTTTCTAGCATGTCGCCATATTTATTCATGCAGATTGTATTGCTTGACCAGCCGTTCAGAACACAAATCAGAAATAGTATGTTATTGATTTTTGTATGTGGCTGGCGAAGCTTGGCTATCGGATTACTTCAACTTATTATTATAATTGCAGCAATAATTTATGCAGATATTGTCATATGGATTTTGATTTTGGGCGCGCCAGTTATCATTTGCATAACAACAAATCTTTTTCTTTGGCCGAAGTTTAAGGAAATTTTTATCGATAGAACAGAAAGAGAAGAAGATTACCTGGCCAAATAAACGAGAAACTTTATTTCGGATTTCAAAACCTGATAATAATGCGTGCGCCATTTTGTATCATTAATACATTTCTACACATCAAAATTCATCACACATTTGAAATTTCACTTGAATACTGAGCGTTGAATTATAACCCGCTCATCCACTTGTATCACTTACATGACGACGAAGCACTGGATGAAGCAATCTACAAATACTCCTACATTACGTACAATCATCACCGAACGCACACCTAAACAACTGGCAGCACACCGTTTGAGGCTTGATCAACACGAATTAGGACATAGTGTTACAACAACGGTTGACCACAACATATACCGACTCAGATACGAATGGGCAATGATTTAGCAGGGTTTATTATGGACTTAGAATGGAGTTACAATAATGCAGTGGAAAACAACATGGAGCTATTTGCCAATTAACTATAATGTCACAATTGGTACAGTTGATAATATAACGCAACGTGCTTTTTTTAGAAATAATTTGAGCGGGAAAAAAGTTAGAATAAAATTTTCGAATCTCTATTCAAATCATAGATTGGTAATGGAAAGTGTAACAATTGGTAGGAAAGACAGAACTAGAGATGAGATAGAGGGGATAACAGCTGTTACCTTCAAGGGAAATGAGAGAATTGACATTGAGTCTGGAAATACCTTTTTCAGTGACGAGATTGGTTTACCGATATCTGTAAACGACGATATCGTCATTTCTGTATATGTAAGGGAAACGATATCGATTAGCTCAGTTTGCTCAACATGGTCAGCTGGAAGTTGGCATGCAGTTTTTGGGTTAAATGGAAACTATACTAGCGCGCAAAAATTTCAAGAAACAGAAAGTTCAGATGTGTTTTCTGTATTAAAGTTAGATCCCAACAAATCCAATAATTTATTTGCTATTTCGGATATTGAAATTTACACGGGAAACGATGTTATGACAGTTGCTTTGTTTGGTGATTCAATTACGCATATGTCATTTTATTCGGATGCTTTGATAAAAAAATTATTTGATGTATTTCCCGGGAAAATTACGGTAATTAATCGTGGTATTTGTGGAAATCGTCTTTTGAGGGATGCCAGCAAGGTGGATGAAGTGCCTGGAGGAGGAACGATTTTCGGTAATGCAGGACTAAAACGGTTTCATCAGGATATTTATGGATCAACTCATCCTGACATTGTCATAGTTCTGATTGGAATTAATGATTTTACACATCCTTATGCATTAGAACATTACGATGAAATAGTTACTATAGAAAAATATAGTGAGGGGTTATTGGAACTTATCCGGATTTCTCATGAAAACAAAAGTAAAATATTCATCGGAACAATAACACCATTTAAACACAAAGATATGGACTGGTATGTGTATTCTGAAGATTTGAGAAAACAGGCCAATGAATGGATACGTAAGCAGCATTACTCAGATGGAATTATTGACTTTGATTTAGCAATCCGAAAACCGGAAGATCCTGATTATATGCTGGACGATTGTCATTTAGGTGATGGTTTACATCCTAATAGTATTGGTGGAAAGAAAATGGCGGACACGGTAAAAATTGAGTGGTTTAAGTAAAGTGGTGCTATGAAGGGATGAATGCGTTATGTACTAACATATAAGCTAGTGCTTTATATAGCATAAGGGGGTTGCGTTTCAAGTATTTAACAACCACTTGTTCAGACAAAGGGTCTGAAGAAAACGATTCTTCTCACTGAATAGGTCTTTAGCAACCTGAAAGCGAGAGCGGTAAGTTTTTGTAGAGACAGATACTTCATTTCCACGACGATTCCTTTCAAGCCAATATGGCCAAATCTAAGGCTATCAGCTATGACGAAGGCATCTATGTCATCTGTCTTTGGGAGCTCTGCATAGGAAGGAGTTCTTTAACCGATAGACTTGCTAGGGATTGAGCGCTCGGACTGACTTACAGAAATTTGGAACAAAGTCAGTTATCGCAAGAACATGGAGATTAATTGCCGTAGCAACCGGTAACTTCCAGACCAAAACTCAAAAAGTTACCAACAGACAAACGACCAGCGGTTCGAAGCCAAACATAAAGCTAGGGGAACGGACTATCTAAGAAGAGATCCATATGGATTCTACAAGGAGTAATAGAACAAGTCCTCAAACGGCCTACAAGACCATTTTCTAACAGGGCGCTTACGAAATCAACCAGTCCAGACAGACAGTTTTTCTGGACTTAAAAGAATTAGGAGTAAGGAATATGAAATTTAATGGTTTAGGAATGAATCTTGGGATTCTTTCACGATTATCAAAAGCAAAAACGAGATCTATTTCAGCTGAAAATCCCACAGGTGAAAGAGGGAAAGGAGCAATGGCCGGTCCGGAGTGCAACCCTGCATCTCGTGAACTTGGATTAGGTTGGAAGTGTAGGCCAGCGGTAGCGATTAAGCCTGGTGAGAGATATACTTTGGCAGATATTGAAGGGTCAGGAGCAATACAGAGTCTGTGGTTTGCTGGGTATGTTGGAAGAGACTTCATTTTGAGGATTTACTGGGATCATCAAGTACAGCCTTCGGTGGAATGTCCTATTTCTGATTTCTTTGCAATTCCTTGGGAAATGAATGACCCCAATAATTTCAATGCAGGTCCCTTCTCTCAAATTAATTCATCACCTGTTGCAGTAAACCCAAATCGTGGACTTAATTGCTTTTGGGAAATGCCTTTTCATATGCATTGTCGTATAACTATAGAAAATCTTCATCCCAAAGAAGAAAGATGGTGTTACTATCAAATTAATTATACACTTACTGACGTTCCTGATGATTGTGCATATTTTCATGCGCAATTCCGAAGAATAAATCCTCTTCCGTATATGGATGTATATACAATATTAGATGGTATAAATGTATCTGGGCATTATGTTGGTACTTCAATGGGTTGGGGGATAAATAATAATGGTTGGTGGGGAGAAGGCGAAATAAAATTCTATATTGATGATGATATTGAATATCCTACCATATGTGGAACTGGCACAGAAGATTATTTCGGTGGAGCATATAATTGGGATGTTGATGGGAATTATCGCACGTATACAACACCATTTATGGGTATGCAACAGGTATTAAAACCTGATGGAACATATAAATCACAACATCGCCATGCAATGTACCGTTGGCATGTGATGGATCCTATAAGATTTGAAAAAAATCTCAAAGTTACAATACAAGCATTAGGATGGAGGAGTGAAGGTCGTTTTCTTCCCGGGCAGCATGATATTTGTTCGGTAGCATATTGGTATCAGACATTGCCTACTGCTCCATTTCCAGTTTTTCCTTCAAGGAATAATCTTGAAATAATTTGAAGACATAATCTGGTCAAATTCACATTGAATGACCCTTGGAAAAAATCCGGTGCTTCGCCCACTACTATCTAATATCTATGACTGACGTTTTTGACTGACGTTCGACATGTTAATTGAGCGGTTTTGCAAAAAAAGTGAGGCAAAACGCGCTATATAAACGGTATTTGGTAATAATTGCACATATAAACTGTTAAGAGTAGGGTTCGACTCCCTCCTTCGTGCTAATAGAATGGAAAACAATTCAGCAGCGGATAATGAGAAAAAATTAGTTAACGAACATGTACAACGCTGCACTTGTGTCAATTTAATATAGAGAATGATATCCAATGGTTGTCATTCATTAAAATAGGTTTATAATGACAATAAATACTGTTTTTGTCATACAATAAAGGAGTTGAAATCATGAAGTGGTATCAAAAGTCTATCGGGATTTTTGTTCTGTTGATCGTATTCTCTCTGCCTCTTTGTGGGATGACAAGCTGCAATACTTCTCCCGCATCAACCTCATCTACAACAAGCACAACCACCAAAGCAGCAGTGACCATGGCAGCTGCGACAAGCTCCACAGAAACCACGCTCCAGACAACGACACATAAAGAAACACCCACTCCTGTAGAAACAAAACCATCAACAACAGAAACCGCAGTTTCAACAGAAGTCGCAGCAGAAACAGTGATGCAAACTTCTGCCGGTGGTGTATTACGAGTACACTATCTTGATGTTGGACAAGCTGATTCAGAGTTTATAGAATTGCCGGATGGTAAGACGATGTTGATAGATGCCGGAAACAAAGGCGATGGATCCAGTGTTGTCAGTTATATAAAGAATCTTGGTTACAGTGCAATCGACTATCTTGTGGCTACGCATCCCCACGAGGATCATATCGGCGGCATGGCCACCGTAATTAACAGTTTCAATATCGGACAAATCTATATGCCAAAAGTAGCATCTACAACGCAAGCCTTCGAAGGTCTTTTAACTACTATCCAGGATAAGGGATATTCAATAAATACAGCTCAAGCGGGAGTGCAAATAGCTCCTGGTATAAATATTTTATCTCCTGGAGTGAATAGCGATTATGGTGATGAATTAAATGATTGGTCGGCTGTTATTTCAATTGTATATGGAAGCAATACCTTTTTGTTTATGGGAGATGCCGGGACGGATCCGGAAAGTTCTTTCACGATTGATGCAGATGTTGTCAAGATTTCGCATCATGGTTCTAGAACGGCATATTCATCTTCTTTATATAGTAAGCTTTCTCCTGCCATAGCGATTATTGACGTTGGCGCAGATAATTCATATGGATTACCAGACGAAGAAGTTATACAAGGTCTTACTGCAGTTGGAGCAACTATCTATCGTACCGATACAAACGGGACTATTGTTGTGGAATCAGATGACTCAACGGTAACCACAAAATCAATTGGAAAAACAACACCCATCGTTCCAGTATCAACAGCAGCAGCAACAACTCCAAAGGAAACAACCGTAGCCACCACGGTAGCCGTGACTGAGCCTGCTGCAACAACAGCAGCACCAGTGTTGGATACAGGTACCGGTGAAGTCTATAAAACAGAAACCGGATCTAAGTATCATAGTGACGGGTGTAGCTACTTAAGTAAAAGCAGAATACCGATTAGTTTGGCCGATGCAAAAGCGGAGGGATTAACTCCCTGTAGTAGGTGCAATCCACCACAATAAATGTGAGGTGCAGGAAATGAAATATATTATTGACAGATTTGAAGGCGATTATGCAATAGTGGAATTAAGTGATAAGACATTCGTTAATATTCCCAAAGCGGCGATTCCACCTGAAGCAAAAGAGGGTGCTGTTATCGATGTTACAGTTGATGAGGACAGCACAGTGGTTCGCACTGAAAAAATCAATAATCTTATGGGTGACCTATTCAAATAAATCATGAAATGCATGAGGAAATGGAATGCAAAATGTAATAGCTAAAATAGTCAGCTTTATGCAATACGTGTATATCGCTTGGAACGCATTCATGTGGAACTATCACTGCGACCGCGCTTGCCTGCATGACCATCGTATTGCGCGGCTGGATCCGGAGTGGAGAGAGAAAATGTAGAAGTAACCGTCAATTTGCCTGTTTCCTCTCGCCTGTTACTTTAGTCAGTTAAGCGCCAACGAGCGCGAAACATAAGAACAGTTAATTGCATCGCTATGCTGAACCCGGAGTGAAGAGATAAATGATACTCATTCGAGATAATATCTATATCGAAATCTATTATGAGCTTGCATCAGTAACCGTTTGGAATGCGATTCAAGATCAGCGGGTTATTTATGTAAATAAGAACGACAGCATTGAGAAGGTAATGAGGAAGGGACTAGAATTTATAATTGAGCGGGGCGGGTAATTATTTAAACTAAAATGTAATCGACGGTTCTATCTGCTTATAATAATTTAGTCCGTTATTTGAGTATTCCGGTCAATCAAGACAGGGCAGTTAACTGCGGCACCCCCGATCCAACGTTAATATGACAGTCTAATCCGGCCGAATGGGGACAGACAGCCTAAAGCGAAAGAAAAAAGCATCACAAATCAAGACAAAACAACACTCCCTTTTTCCGCTTTGGTGGCTCGACGCGAAGCGCCGGATAAATCGATCCGGTATGCTGAATGGACGAATCTGTCCAGGATCGTGTCAGCGATCCTGGAGTCCTGAAAGGAACAATAATAGGAGGAGACCGGAAACTGACTTGCAATCAATGTAGATCTTTTTTCTTTCCGGTCCTCGATAATGGCGTATTCAATCAATCGAGAGATTTTAGACTTGATTTGCCATTGTTATTTAAGTGGTAATTCAATACATATAATGAATATAATCTTTGATTCAATTTAAGACACATGTTTCTTTGAATGTGAGTTAAGGGAATACATTTTGGATCCCCTTGAAATTATCATAACATCAACACCGTTATTAAACATTTTGGGATAAATTTTTTGAAAATGGCGAATTGGTAATTGTTCCTGGGCAAGCTATTATTGCAGAGAAAATATTCGACATACATCCGCGTAGTGTAGAGCGGTTTTAAAGAGCCACCTGCGTTGAGTTAAGATGGCTCAAAGTCTCCGCGCTGATGACTCCGTTTTTGCTGCGAATCGCAATGGCTGTGAAAAAACATCTTAAGGATCATACGGGCTGTCTGTATTACCGGGTGGTGCCTGCGCCAATAGCACCAGTAAAATATGCAAATCAAATTGAATAATCAGAAAAAAAATGAACGTGTAAATGTTGGAAAAATCATCAATGGTACCTGTGTGGTACTTATGGACAATATTCAACATTTTTCTAACAAAACAAATCCCCAAGAAACCTTACAGCAGGGCACTGAAAAACTTCTCAGATATTTATCTGGGGAGTTTTTTGCGTCTGTGGGCAGAATGTTTTTGATGTTAGATTTCTGAATATGCAAAACGGGTGATAAGCAACTCGAAAAAGGTGCCTATCTCATTCCTTTTTTATTGGTTTTCCATTAATTTAAGGATTCTTTTTATGTTTACGGCAAAAATAGTCATAGCACCCTGCAACTGCATACTTTCTAATCCTGCAGATTGTGCCGTTTTGTATCCGTGAGCATATTTTAGTTCGCTGTTCTTAGCTTCGATTTTATATCTTTCTCTTGCCCTGTTTCGAAAGTAGGCGCTTTCTTGAAATTCTTTCTGTTCTTCGCGAATAGCGGATTGTATTCTTACTGTATATGTTTTGAATTGAGCACCTTCTTTGTAACAGCCATTACGAAGTGGACAAATTTTACATTTTTCAACATCAAAGTAATAGATGACTCTTGGACTTTTATTTCCCTTTTGGCGATACTGTCCAGCTTTTCTGACACTCATGTGTCTGGCTGAACATACGTACATATCGGCGTCTTTGTTGTACTCAAATTCTTCCTGCGGCGTTCGCCTTCCATACGTTCTGGATAGACGCTCCCGGGCAACCAATCGAATTTTTCGTTCTCTCATATATTTCTGGTTGTTTGT
>JGI24146J20443_1001503_pt1 | contig 14263 bp, 11 predicted proteins | sample BarGraIncub1131A_FD_20443 | JGI IMG/M metagenome (IMG submission 20443) | reverse complement strand
AAGAAGGTGATGGCCAAGCTGCAGAAAGAGTTGCCGCCAGGTGTGACACTTTCTCTGGTACGTGACGGCTCGATCATGACGCGCGAGTCGCTGGCCGACGTCAAGGAAACCCTGCTCATCGGCGGTATCCTGACGGTGCTGATCGTTTTCTGCTTTATAAACTCCTGGCGCTCGACGGTTATTACCGGCGTGACGCTGCCGATATCGGTTATATCCTCATTCATCGTCATGAATGCGCTCGGCATGACGCTGAACGTCATGACCCTGATGGCTCTTTCTCTGGCGATCGGCATGCTGATCGATGACGCCATCGTGGTGCGGGAGAATATCGTCCGTCACCTGGAGATGGGTAAGGACCATATGGAGGCGGCTCGTTTCGGCACGTCAGAGATCGGACTGGCGGTCTTCGCCACCTCCATGTCGATCATTGCGGTGTTTATACCGGTGGCGTTCATGAAGGGGATCGTCGGACGTTTTTTCTACCAGTTCGGCATCAGCGTCGCCTTCGCCGTACTGGTTTCGCTGTTCGTTTCCTTTACTCTCGATCCGATGCTCTCCTCCCGCTGGCATGATCCCTCGATTCACCTTCAGGGGAAACGGGTGGGGATTGCCCGCTATCTGGAAAGCTTCAATTCCTGGTTTGACAGAAGCGCGGACAGATACCGGGGGGCCATTGCCTGGGCTCTGGATCACAGAAAAAGTGTTATGGCGCTGGCTGGTGCCGCCTTTGTAGCCGGGATCATAATTTTTAGTACGTTGGAGTCATCATTCATGGCCCCGGAGGACAAGGGTGAGTTTCAAATTTCCTTCAAAACCGCACCTGACGCCTCAATCGTTGAAACCGAGAATCGCATGAATGCCGTCCTGGCGGCTGTGAGAACCGCCCCGGAAGTAGATCACACCTATGCCACCATCGGCGCTGGAGACAGTGGTACAGTGCGTGACGGCCTGGTGTACATAAAGCTCAAGGAGCGGAAGTCGCGAACCAAGAACCAGTTCCTGCTGCAGCGGGAAGTGAGGGGGCGCTTGCAGAAGGTGGCGGGAATTACCTTCTCCATCGAGGAGGTTGGGCAGATAGGAGGGGCGCAAAAACCGCTCAACGTCAACCTTACGGGTGACGATCTGACGATCCTTAAACAGCTTGGTGCCCGCTTGAAGGAGGAACTCTACAAGGTGCCCGGCATCGTCGACCTCTCCATGACGCTGGAGAATGATATTCCTGAATACCGCATGCGGGTTGATCGCGACAAGGCATTGTCGGCTGGTGTTACCACGGGTGATATCGTTGGTGCGATCGGCCGTCTGGTGGGGGGCGAGGCGATTTCAACCTTTGAGGATGAGGATGGCGATGCGGTTAATCTCCGTGTGCGTCTTCCGGCACATCTTCGGCATGATGCTGCGCAGGTTCTCGATCTCAAGGTTTCCGTACCGGACGGCAGTGGCGGAGTCAAGCTGCTGCCGCTCTCCAGCCTGACCAGCACGATCGTGGCCGCCTCGCCGACCGAGATAAACCGGCGCGATCTTGCCCGTCAGGTAACCGTTAGCGCCAATCTTGACCGACTGCCGGTCGGCACGGCGGCAACGTACGTTGAGGCTGCCTCCGGCCGGATCAACATGCCGCCAGGGTACTCCGTCAGCCTGTCGGGCGAGGCCGAAGATATGGCCGAATCATTCGGCTATATGGGGGAGTCGCTGCTGTTGGCGGTGCTCTTCGTCTATCTTATTCTGGCCGCCCAGTTTGAATCATTCTTCGAACCGCTCGCCATCATGCTCTCCCTGCCGCTCTCGATAGTCGGTATGGCCGGTATGCTTAAGCTGACCGGCGATACGGTAAACATCATGTCGCTGATCGGCCTGATCATGCTGATGGGGCTGGTAACCAAGAATGCCATTCTGCTGGTCGATTATGCTAAGGTGCTCCAGCGGCGGGATGGCATGGAGCGCCGTGAAGCGGTTATTCTGGCTGGCCGTACCCGTCTGCGGCCGATCATTATGACGACTCTGGCGATGATTTTCGGCATGATGCCGCTCTTTCTTGCAATCGGTGCGGGGGCCGAAGGGCGTGCGCCAATGGCCCGTGCCGTGGTTGGCGGTCTACTGACGTCGACCCTGCTGACATTGCTGGTGGTGCCGGTTATGTACACAGTGATGGACGATCTGGGGAGTTGGCTGAAGCGGAAATGGAAAGGGCATAATGCCTGAAATCCCCACGATTCTCCTCGATTCATTCGGTGGTGGCGGTTTCGCTTCTTCATGGCGTTTTGACGGCTATGTTAAAACCGTTATCGCCATTCTCCCCGGTGAGGTGGTTGACGTCCTGACCCAGGTAGAACTTGCCGCAGCGGATGGTCTGTACGCGGCGGGTTTTGTCGCCTATGAAGCGGCCTCTGCACTTAACCCGGATCTCCCGACTGTTCTGCCGGTCGATGGGCTGCCGCTTGCCTGGTTCGCTATCTTTCGCGAGCGACATAGCGTCGATGCCGGTGCGGAGCTTACGATCTCAACTGTCGATGTTGCACTTGAACCTCTGAATAGTCTTGAAGGGTATACCGGTGACGTTGGGCGTATCCGCAACTACATCGCCGCTGGCGATTGCTATCAGGTCAATCACACATTCCAGTTGCGGGGAACGTTCAAGGGAGGTCCGAGTGATTTGTATTCAAGGATCGGCACCGCACAGCGGGCTCCGTTCTGCGCGTACCTTGATATTGGACGTTTCGCCATTCTCTCGGCTTCGCCGGAGCTATTCTTTTCGCTGAAAGATGGGATCATTACCACCCGCCCGATGAAGGGTACCGCCCGTCGCGGGCGCTGGGCTGGCGAGGATCGTGCTGTAGCTGAACAATTGCGAAACAGCCCCAAAGAAAGGGCCGAGAACCTGATGATCGTCGACCTGTTGCGCAACGATCTCGGCATTGTGGCTGAGGTCGGTTCCGTAACGGTAGACGCACTGTTCGAGGTGGAAACATATCCGACTGTCCACCAGATGACCTCTTCGGTTTCGGCAAAACTCCGCTCTGGTACCTCCCTGACGGATATTTTTCAGGCCCTGTTTCCGTGTGGTTCTGTGACCGGGGCCCCCAAGCGGCGCAGTATGGAAATAATTGCCGAGCTCGAAAAAGAACCGCGTGGAATCTACTGCGGAGCGATCGGATGCGTTGCCCCTGGTGGTGAAACGATTTTTTCAGTCGCTATCCGCACACTGCTCTTTGATGCGCAGAAAAACAGGCTGACGATGGGGCTCGGGAGCGCCGTTACCTGGGATTCGGACGCGGTGTCAGAATATTTAGAATGTCTGAGCAAGGGGACGTTTATCCATCAGCAGAACCATGATTTTCGCCTGATTGAATCGCTAAGGCTGGATAATGGCTCCTACACTCTTTTGGATAGACACATAGCCCGACTAACCGCTTCCGCGGGATATTTTGGCTTTTCGTGTGACCAGGAAAAGATACGACATGTGCTGTCATGCCATGCAGCTCAAACGCCAGGTCTGTGTAAGGTTCGTCTGCTACTGTCGGCAGATGGCAAACTTGATATTTCTTCTGAATTATTGTTGGAGAACAGTGCTGCGCTACGTGTCGCGATCAGCACAATCAGCGTTGATTCCGGTGACAATATGCGTTACCACAAGACCACCCGTCGTGAACTGCTCGACACAGCCCGATTGACGCGTCCCGACTGCGACGAAGTACTGCTGCTTAATGAACATGGCCAGTTGGCCGAGGGGAGCTATCACTCTCTGGTGGTAAAACTGGACGGCCGATTCGTGACGCCTCCGCTTGCCTGCGGCCTGCTGCCGGGGGTACTGCGAGGCGAACTGCTTGAACAAGGCGAAATATCGGAACTGATCTTACATCCCTCTGACCTGGAACGTGCTGAAGAACTCTGGCTGGTCAATTCGGTGCGCGGTTGGCAGCGTTGCATCGTTATATGAAAGGGGAAGAGCTGTAATGAAAATAGTATTGATGTTTCTTATTGCCATCATTCCAACGGTCTGTGCTGCAGAAACGCGGGTGTTGACGCTTGATCAGGCGATCTCAATGGCCATGGATAAAAACCGCGATATCGAAAAAGCGCGCGAATATGCTCACTATGTCCAAGGGAAGTATGTTGAGGAGCGGGCTGCCGCGTTGCCGCAATTGTCTCTTGCCGGTTCGGCAGCGGTTTCAAAGGATGGAAGTAATCAAATTGCCGGATATCCCGCTCAGCGCCTGTTTAGTCGGGCGGTGGATCTGACGCTCTCCCAAACGCTTTTTACCTGGGGCAAATTGAGCGCCGCCATCAGTGCCGCCGAGGCTGGTCTGAAAACCGCTGACGAGCAGTTGCGGCTGTATCGCCAGGCGGCCTACCGAGATGTCGTGGCGGCCTATCATGACATTCAGTTGGCCAAAGAATTATCCCGGCTGGCACAGGAAAACCGGTCACAAAAGCTGCGCCATCTGGGAGAGGCCACCCGCAAGTTCAGCGCCGGAGTTGCGACAGATTATGATGTGCTGGCTGCCGAAGTAGCTGCTGAGAATACGCAGCCGGAAGTAATCCGCTCCGATAACGGTGTTCGCATGGCCCGCGAACGGCTCCGTTTTCTCCTTGCCATGGGGGTCGAAGAGGTTGATGTCTCCGGGGCGCTGGACGCGCCGATGGAGAATCGAATTCTGCCCGCCAGTTATGACGAAGCGATGCAGATAGCCGGCAAGCGCCGCCCCGAACTGTCTGATCTGCGCTTGCGCATCGGCATCTATGATGAACTGGTAACAATCGCTGCTGCGGACAACAAACCGCGTCTTGACCTGAGGGGCGGCGCTGGCTGGCACTGGGCAAGCATGAATGATCCCGGCCCGGCGATGGATGCTACTGGTGCGGCGTGGAATGTCGGCCTCTATCTGTCGTTCCCGTTTTTTGATGGTTTCCGGACAAGCGGCAGGGTTGCCCAAGCAAGAAGCGATCTGCGAACAAAACAGATCGAAGAGACCAAGCTGCTGGACTCGATCGCACTGGAAGTTCGTCAGGCAGAATTTTTATGCCGCGAGGCCGCCGAGATACTCAAGGCACTCTCCGGCACGGTCAAACAGGCCGAGCGCCTGGTTCAGATGGCTGAAAAGGGGTATGAGTTCGGAGTCAAGATTCGTCTTGAGGTCGATGATGCCCAGTTGAACCTGCTCCAGGCCAGGAGCAATATGGCAAAGGCTCAGCGCGACTTTCGCGTAGCACAGGTCAATTATCTCTGGACGGTAGGGACTGCAGGAGAGTAGCACTTGGCAAATGACTGACAAGGTAGTACATCCGTATATACAATCCTTTTGACTCATTTTAATCTGCGTGGTACCTTGTAGCATTATTTCCCATCGGGAGAAACCAATGAGCATTGTTGTTGTCGGTACCGTCGCGTTTGACACAGTTGAAACCCCTTTTGGGAGGGGAGAGAATGTTCTGGGGGGCTCTGCCACCTATTTTTCTACTTCAGCCAGTTTCTTCGCCGAAGTATCGCTGGTTGCGGTTGTCGGAGAAGATTTCCCGGAAGAGCATGTCAGCTTTCTGCAGAGCCGAAACATTGATACCAAGGGTTTGCAGCGCATCCCCGGCAAGACGTTCCACTGGAGCGGTCGCTATGGCTATGACCTGAACGAAGCCCAGACGCTTGACACACAGCTTAACGTGCTGATGGATTTTCAACCGGACCTGCCGGAATCCTACCGTGATGCGGAATATCTCTTTCTGGCAAATATCGACCCCGATCTGCAGATGAGCGTGCTGGAACAGGTTCGGAAACCGAAGCTTGTTGCGTGTGATACGATGAATTTCTGGATATCCTCCAAGCCGGAAGCGTTGAAGCGGGTGCTTCAGAAGGTTGATATTGTCGTTATCAACGAAGGTGAAGCACGGCAGTTCACCGGAGAGGCCAACCTGGTCAAGGCTGCCCGGCAGATCATTGCACTCGGTTGCAAACGGCTGGTCGTCAAGCGGGGAGAGTACGGGGTGCTGATGTTCACTGCGGATTCGGTTTTTGCAGCGCCAGCCTATCCGCTGGAGGAGGTGTTCGATCCGACCGGTGCGGGGGACACGTTTGCCGGAGGATTTATGGGCTATCTGGCAAATACAGGAGATTTGTCGGAGGAGGGACTTCGGCAGGCGATTGTTTTCGGCAGCGTAATGGCCTCTTTCAACGTAGAAGACTTCAGCCTTAACCGTATGAAGCGGCTCGAGTATAAAGAGATACAAGCCCGTTTCGCCAGCTTCAAGGCGCTGACACGCTTCAGAGATATTTCTTTCTGATGAAAAGCTACCTTGTTGAGCGTTAACGCACGTATCCTGTTTGTCAGGGCCTGGGACATGCATATAATGAAAAATGCTTTCAACTCCATAGCTGCAATGCTTCTGCTTCTGACCGTTTTCGGCTGCGTATCTGGCCGGGGTGGGAGCACGTTCGAGCCAAATCCGGCTTCCTATCATTATCAGATGGGGCTTTCCTATCTTGGAGAGCGCAATTATACCTCGGCTCTTATTGATCTGACTGAGGCTGAGAAGCTAGACCCCGAAAATCCTGATGTTCTCTATAATCTCGGCAAGGCCCTTATCGGAAAAAATCGCCCAGATCTTGCTGAAGCAAAATTTCTGAAAGCAATTCTTCTGAAACCGGGCTTTTCCGTCGCTCGCAACGACCTGGGAGTCGCCTACCTTGATCTCAAACGGTGGGACAGTGCCATTCAGCAGTTCAAGATTGTAAAGGACGATCTCTTTTACGACAACAATACAAATGCTTCCATCAATCTGGGGTTGGCCTATCTGGGAAAAGGTGATTACCCCAAGGCCTTGGGAGAGTTGCAGGCTGTCGCTACCCTGAATCCGCGTAATCCTATCGTGCGGCTTTCTCTGGGGCGGGTCTGGTTTGCTATGGACAAGAGTGAACAGGCGATTGCTGAATACACCAAGGCGATCGAAATATATCGTGATTATGGCGCAGCAAACTATTATCTGGGCCAAGCTCAGCTCAAGATGAACAATTTCGATGCCGCCCGTGCCGCCTTCAAAGAGGCTGTACGGCTGATTCCGTATAGCGAACAGGGACGCGCAGCTCTTGGCTATCTGGATCTTATCAAGTGAGTGAGGCCAGAGTGTCAGATTCGGATTCATCTTCACCGGAAATGCTGGGCGGTTCACCCGGGGCAATTCTTCGCCGTTGCCGCGAATTTCACGGGATTACGCTCGAAGAAGCTTCGGACACCACGAAAATCGGTATTTCATACCTAAAAGCTCTGGAAGCTGACCAGATTCGTGAATTTGCCAATCGGGCCTACCTCAAGGGTTTTCTTCGTATATACGCTGCATACCTCGGCCTGAATTCCGACGATATCGCACGAATGTATGACAAACTCTTCGGCGTTCAGGGTGAGAAACCGGATACTATCCGCCCGTCAGCCACTCCACCACGTACACCGCGCACTCTTGTATCTCTCAAAAAACTGTTGTTCCCGGCTTTTTTACTGGCTGCGATCCTGATTACCGCGACCTTCTTCAAACGCCCTCCGCCTCCCCCCGCTCGTCAACCGCAACTGGTTGTGCCTGCAGCTCCGAACCTTCCACGTGCTGCCGTCCAGACCGTACAAAGCTCCGTACAGATCAGGAGTGCAGAGCCGTACATTCCACCCCCTATGGTTCCTAAAACTGAAAAATACTCAGCAGCGTCACCTGATGCTGAAAAACGTCCGGTAGAACCTCCTGTTGCTGAAAAAACGGTGACGCCGATACGTCCGGTAGATGCGGCCAAAGGGTTCGTGCTGAAAATCAGGGTGACCCAGAACGGCACACTGACTTCTACCGTTGACGGAGCCGCACCACAACAGTATGAGCTTGCGGTCGGTGACGTCATCGAGTGGAAAGCAGAAAAAGATGTCACGCTGGAATTGAGCAATGCGGGTGGAGTCGTCGTGGAATTGAACGGCAAACCGTTCAAGCAGCTCGGGCCTCCTGGCAAACCAGTCTACGTTGAGCTTGATGCCTCCGGTATCAAACAGTGATTAGCTGCTTTCTGCGCTTTTCTGGCTTGAAATGCCTTCGTTAACGCACGTATGCCCGCCTAACGGGGATTCCGGATGTTTTCCCGCCCACTTTGACTTTTCAAGCCGGTATAATTAAAAATCAAATTCAGGAGTCTTGACAGTCCGCCATGCCATGCTAGACTTCATGTACTTCGAATCATGCAGGAGAACTACCGTGGAACAGGGATTTAAAAGAATACTGGTTGTTGATGATGAGGAAAACGCCCGCGTGGCACTCTCTAAAATCCTTGCCCATGATGGTTATGATGTCTCGTCAGTCAAGAACGGGGTTGAGGCTCTCAATTATCTGCGAAGTAAAGATGTGGAATTGATCATAACGGATCTTAATATGCCGGAGATGAACGGATTGACGTTTTTGCGTGAGCTTAACCGCAGCCACCCTGCCAGCAACGTTATCATGATCACCGCCTACGGCGAAGTTGAATCGTATCTGGAGGCGATGACGCTGGGTGCTTTTGAATACATCAATAAACCGGTCAAATACGACGATCTCAAAAAAGTAATCAACAAGATTTTCAAAACCATCTAAACAGACTGCATGATTTTAGGAGGAATTCTATGAAACCGTTTGCTAAAATTCTGACCGCCATCGATTTTTCGGAAAATTCCGAATGTGCCTTTGAGTATGCCCTGACGCTGGCAACTCAGTTCAATGCCGAACTCACGATAATTCATGTGATCAATGAACCGGTTGATTTGCGCGGTTTCTATGTGCCTCACATCTCTTTTGAGCAGCTTGAAAAAGAGATTGAAGAAAGCGCTGTCAAGATGATGGATACATTCTGCAGTTCCAAGTTAGGGTCTTTTTCGAATTACAAAACAGTTATCGCGACCGGCATCCCATACGACGAAATCACGGCGGCTGCCGCCAGAATCGATGCATCCCTGATCGTACTCGGCACTCATGGCAGAACCGGTCTTGATCGCATTCTTTTCGGTAGCACGGCAGAACGGGTTGTCCGATCTGCCGGTTGCCCCGTTTTGACGGTCAGACTTCCGGCTGTGTAGCGGTTGATCCTGCCAGCGTTGGTGACAGCGGCAACGGCATCTCTGAAGATGCTTTCCCCACTATTTTCGACCCTTTTTTGTACAAAAAGTTGCGGCACCGGGAGGGGACTCCCGGTCGCCCAGCGTATTGCCCGAGTGTATAAAGGGTGCATGAAGGTTGAGTGCCCGTCACCGGAAGGTACCACTTTCCGCCTGAAGTTTCCGGCAGGACGTTGACTGAGTACTTTCGTCCTTTCTTTTTTCGGTCGAGGTGGTGTACTATCATCGCTTATAGGCGACCTTTCCCGTAAGCGTGTACAGACATGACCCAATCAGTCAGAAAAATTCTTATCATTGATGATGATCCGTTTTTCCTGAAAGTTTTGACCGATACTTTCAGTGACAACGGATTTACCGTATTCAATGCCAATGATGGCATTGAAGGGGTGAAAGCCTATCTTGAAACGCTCTCTGATGTTGTCATCTCTGATCTGGTGATGCCGCGTATGGGAGGGGTCAGTACCTGTATGGAGATCGGCCGGCTGGCCGGTGATACGCCCCCCGTCATCATACTCTTAACATCCATGTTTCAGGAAACACCCCATGAGCACGACGCTCCTGAAATGGGTGCCAAAATTCATATCCCCAAGTCCACCCGTCCGGTGGATATTGTCATCATTGTCGAACAGCTCCTGGAACGCGCAAAGTACCTGCTGAGCTGACCGTATGCCTTTTATCTATCGTAACCTCTCCCTCACCCTTCATGAACGTGAAGAAACTCTCCCGGCATTGCTGGCAGCGAAACTTTCTGTTCCGCTCTCATTCTTGCAAGATATTCGTATTATCCGTAAAGGGATAGACGCCCGTAAAAAACCGCACATCAAACTGATCTACACGCTCTCTTTTTCTGGCGATGATGCGCTCAGGATGCATCTTGGCACTGATCCGTCGCTGGAATGGCAGGACGAAACCGAAGCTCCGGTTCAGGCCCAAATCAGGTCACCCAAACGGATCGTCATCGTCGGCAGCGGCCCGGCCGGTCTGTTTGCCGCCCTGCGGCTGGCAGAGTACGGTCTGAAGGCAACGATCGTCGAGCGCGGAGAGCCTGTGGAACAACGGGCGCTGACGGTGCAACGCTTCTGGAAAGATGGGGGTCTTGATCCTGAATCCAATGTCCAGTTCGGCGAGGGGGGAGCAGGGACTTTTTCAGATGGTAAGTTGACCTGCCGCTCCAAAGATCCGCTGGTACCATGGGTGCTGGATCAATTAGTCCTGTTCGGCGCCCAGCCTGAGATCCGTTATCTCGCCAAGCCGCACATCGGCACCGATCGATTGAGGACGGTAACCAGTGCCATTCGGCACCATCTCCTTGAAAAGGATTTTTCTATCCGCTTCGGCTGTCGTTTGACCGATCTGAATATCAAAAATGGTTGTATGATAGCGGTGACTCTGAATGATACAGAGGAAATTCCGTGCGATCACCTGATCCTGGCCACCGGACACAGCGCTCGGGACACATTTGAGCTGCTGGAACGGCTGAATGTGCCGCTGCAACGGAAACCGTTCGCGATGGGTCTCAGGGTTGAACATCCGCAAGAGCTTATCAACTGTATCCAGTATGGTCGCCAAAAACTGCCACAACTGCCGGCGGCTGACTATGCTGTCGCTTGGAACAACAGTTCAAGCGGGCGTAGCGCCTACTCTTTCTGCATGTGTCCGGGGGGGGTGGTTGTCGGTGGGGCATCTGAGGCGGGAGGAGTCGTTACCAACGGCATGAGCGGACAACTGCGCAACTCTCCCTATGCCAACAGTGCTCTTGTGGTAAACGTGCGGGAAGAGGATTTTGACGGAGCGGGGCCGCTGGCAGGGGTGCGGCTGCAACGCCGATGGGAGCAGCGCGCATTTGAACTGGGTGGTGGAGGATTCCGGGCACCGGCCCAGAACCTGCTCGACTTTTTACGGCTGCCGGGGAAAGGGGAGGCGAAAACGAGCTACCGCCCCGGCATCTGTGAGACAAATTTGGATTCCGTACTACCGCCGTTTATAATTGATACTCTGCGGGAAGGAATTGTTGCTTTCGGACGAAAGCTGAAGGGGTTTGTAACCGCCGAGGCAACCCTGATCGGCATTGAGTCACGCACCTCATCACCGGTGCGTATCCTGCGCGACGGCAGTTTTGAGTCTCTTGGCGTCACCGGGTTGTATCCCGCCGGTGAAGGTGCCGGTTATGCAGGCGGCATAATGAGCTCCGCGGTAGATGGTATCAAAATTGCCGATAGTATTGCGGCCCGATTGGCATCCCGCTAGCTCTTTTCAGTCTCTTGGTGAATAAAGCGGCTGTAACCCTGGTCGGTCCCTTTTATATGACAGACAAGCCAGTCCACCATGAAATCAAGGACGTTCACCCCCATTTCGTGCCCGTCAATAAAGTCGGCCTGGATTTCACGCAAACGTGAAACAAACTGGTCATGCTCTTTGCGGTGAGCTGCCAGACCTGGATAGTTGCAGGATAGCATCAGCCGTTCTTCTTCGCCGAAATGTTCCGTTACGTAGGTAATCAGATTCCAGATCACATCCCCAACCGCTTCATTGAGTGTGTTAACCCAGCCGAAGAGCGCTTTATGCTGTTCATCAACCGTTGGAATGCCAAGCGCAATACTGTCGTCCCATTCAAAAACCGCCATATTTACCTATCCTTACTTAGGAATATTCAGCTTCAGATCTAGTTCCCGCACACTCCCCAATGTTGTGAGCGGCTGGTCAAACTTTGCGGCATCACCGATAACCACCAGCTTAAACGCTTCCGGATGCAAGTATTTTCGAGCCGCGTTCAGTATATCTGTTTTCGTCACTTTGGCAATGTTGTTCCGATACTGTTCTAGATAGTCGTCAGGATACCCGTAATATTCGAGACGGGCCCGCTGGGTTACAATCGAAGCCGGAGTGGTAAAGCCGAACATGAACGAGTTGATCATGTATTCGCGAGCGGCATTCAGCTCTCCATCGCTGACCGGCTCTTTTGTCAGGGTGGCGATAATGTTCTTCATCAGATTGACTGTTTTGATGGTTGATTCTGCTTTGGTCTCTGTCTCCGCAATAAAGCTGCCGGTGAAACGGCGCCCGATGTCGAAGTGACTGCCGACGCTGTAAGCCAGCCCTTGGTTCGTGCGAATCTCCATCGTCAGCCGTGAGGTGAAGCTCCCTCCCAGAATGTAGTCCAGAAGGCGCACGGCGTAGATATCAGGAGAACCCTTGCTCAACCCCAGGTGCCCCATGCGGATGACGGTCTGGTTGACCTCTTTTTTGCCGTAGAGCACCTCGCTCTGAAACAGCTGCTTCGGCTGGGGTATCTCCGGTAAATCCAGAGCGCNGNTGTTTTTTCCCCGTTTAAAAATTGAATTCAATTCTTTAAGCAGAGCGGCACGGTCAAAATCTCCTGATACCGCCAGTATCATGTTGTCCAGACGGTAAAACCGGCGCTGGAAATCAATCAGATCCTGGCGGGAGATGGAGCTTACCGACGCAAAAGTCATGATTTCGCCTAAGGGGTGACCGGCGTATATGGCCCGATTGATCTCGCGCCCGGCAATCTCCTTGGGATCGTCATTCTGACGCCGCAACCCTTCAATTGCTTGTTTGCGGGCGATTTCAAGCCGTACTTCGCTGAAATCAGGATGCAGCAGGACTTCGTTGAATATCTGCAGTGTACGGCTGAAGTTCTTTTTGAGTGTGGTCAGCGTTACCGTTCCCATGTCGCTGCCGGCTCCGCTTTCAACAGCGGAAGCCATAAATTCGAGCTCGTCATCCATTGCTTCCGGTGTTATGCCACCGGCGCCGCCGCTGCGCATAATACTGCCGACCATGGCGGACAGTCCGGATTTTGTCGGTGGATCATAGACCGATCCAACCCGCACCATGGCCGTCATGTTGATAATCGGAAGTTCGGTATCACGCAGTAGATAGACCGGCGTTCCGCATTCCAGGACGACCCGTTCGCCTTTGGGGATCTGAAAATTCAATTCGGGAAATTTCATGGTTCGGGGGGTTGTCACGTGCTGATCCGCGGCAGAAGCTGATGTGATCGAGACGATCAGGAAGCAGATGGAAATAATGAGCGGTTTCATTTGCCACCCCCCTTTTTAGTGATAAATCCAACAGTGCGGTTTTCGCGGTTGAAGTAGGTGGCGGCTACCCGCATGATGTCAGCGGGTGTAACCGCAGCAATTTTACTGCGACGTTCGATCATATAGCGCCAGTTGCCGGTTGTCGCTTCATACTCGGTGAGGTTGCGAGCCAAGCCACCATTGGTCCCCATCTGACGCGCCTCCTCATATTCTATGTTATTGAGGATGCGCTGCAGATCACGTACGGCTACCGGCGTCGTTTTTAGCAGATCCAGCTCAGTCTGGATGGCCTCTTCAACCTCTTTGATCGTATGCGGGGTGCGCGGGTTGGCACTGACGACGAACAGGTTCGGATAGCGGTTCCCCGGCGCGTCAAACGCGCCGATATCAGAGGCGATCTGTTTTTCTATCACCAGTCTCTTGTAAAAGCGGGAGGTTCGGCCGCTTCCAAGAATCATGCTGATCACGTCAAATACATAGTCATCCGGGGTGGTGATGGCCGGTTTGTGAAATCCCATAATCACAGTCGGTTCAGCCTCCGCTACCTGCTCGATGCGCCGTTCCCCTGACTGTCGAGGCTCCACGGTGGTGACCGGCGGCACAACTTTCCCCGGTTTGATCCTCTCGAAATACCGCTCGACCAGGGCGATGGTCTTCTTGGTGTCAATATCTCCCACAATGGCCACAATGGCGTTGTTGGGAGCATAGTAACTATGAAAGAACTGCTCCGCTTTGCTGCGGGTCAGATTCTCAATGTCAGACATCCAGCCGATCGTTGGTTGACCATAGGGATGGGCCAGGAAGCTGGAGGCCACAAATGTCTCCCATAACTTGCTCTCAGGGTCAGCGTCATACGATCTGCGGCGCTCCTCCATCACCACGGAGCGCTCAGTGTAGAATTCCCGCAGGACCGCATTTTGGAGACGGTCCGATTCGATGGCTGCCCACAATTCGAGTTTGTTTGAGGGGAGGCTGATCAGGTAGGTGGTCCCATCGCGGCTGGTAAAGGCGTTGTAGCCGGTGCCGCCGTTTTTTGAATACAGCTCGAAGAATTCATCCTTAATGACATACTTGGACGCTTCGGCTTCCAGAGCC
>JGI24146J20443_1001502_pt1 | contig 14264 bp, 11 predicted proteins | sample BarGraIncub1131A_FD_20443 | JGI IMG/M metagenome (IMG submission 20443) | reverse complement strand
TCCAGAAAAGTGCGGATATCTGATTTGTTGTCCGTCAGAAACTCGCTAACCTTGTCGAAGAAAGTAAAGAGATAACTCTCCTGATTAGGTATTTTCTCTATTTCAAACAACAAGGAGAGTTCCTCAAAGAGTTCGTAAAGCGGCATTCTCCGCAGTTCCTCCATACGTCGTACAAACTCAGACGGAAGATACTTCTTGTAACGTGAAAGTAGTGTTTCGGGGGAGAGCAATATCTTTTGGCATACATCCATCTCGCCTTTGACATCCTCTGTCCAAGAGAGCAGCAGTTGCGTGATGAAGAGCGGATTGTTACTCTCTGAAAGCAGTCTGATACTGTCAATCAGCAATGTAACAGCCAGGGAAGCGTCCAGTCGAAAGGCTTCATCAGATACAATCTCGTAGCAATAGCCGGGTTTACCTTCTTTCGCTTTATAGGTACTGAAATAAGCCGCGATGCTGGGGATATACTTGTTCTTGCGTACAAGAATAGCAATCTCACCTGCACGTACGCCTTTCTCCTGAAGAAGTTCGACTTTGCTGATAAGTTTGCTGCAGACTACCTCATCATAACTAATCTCTTCAGTAGGCAAGAGAAAATCAATCTCAGCAAAACCTTTTCGCTCCTTCTTTGAATATTTCTGATGAATGGCAGAGTATGCACTTACCAATTCTGTGCAAGGTTCTTCATATTGCGCCTCAAACTTGCTGTTTAGCATTGCGAGCGCCTCTTTGAAGAGCTCATTGTTGAAATCTACAACTATCTGCTCACTACGCCAGTTGGTGTCCAGTTGTTTTGAAACCACGTTCGTCTTCAGTTGTGGTTCCTTTTCAATGTTATTGAGAATTCGCCAGTCACTGTTGCGCCAGCGATAAATAGACTGTTTCTCATCACCTACGATCAGACTCTCATATCCTTGAGATAAGCCCTCGAGCAGGAGAGGACGGAAGTTATCCCATTGCATATGAGAGGTGTCCTGAAACTCATCGATCATGATATGATTCAGCACTGTACCTGTCTTTTCATAGATGAATGACGCGTCACTTTTACCAAGCATGGAATGAAGCAGTGAAGCAGTATCAGCAAGCAGAAACCGATTATTTTCCTTGTTGAGTAACCGTACTTCTTTTGCGATGTCGGAGAGAAGCCCTATGTTATTTATCTGTCTTAATGATAACAAAGATGAATTGATAATCAATGAATTGTATGCTCTTATCTCTTCTGTTTCATTAAGCAGTTGAATGAGGGTTGTATTTGCCAGAGACTGGAATGCAGCGTTTTTTAGATTTGCTTTGCTAAACCATCCTCCTGCATCTTCCATCGCTTTCGTTGCTCTGGAAGTGAGTAGATCCGAACCAAATTGTCCGTCGCGAAGCTTCAGAAAGTAACCGGCAACGCCACTCTTTCCATACGAAAAGTCTTCAATGACCAACCCGTTACTGTCAAGGAGACGGAAGAACAGTTCGGCCTTATCAGTCAGTTCTTTCTTTGCATTCTCAGCAAGTAAGCGAAGCTCTTCCCTGTATTTGTTCAGGTAATCCTTATCAGAGAGCTTTATCGCCAATTCTTTTTCTTTTGCCTGGTATACTTCCAGAAAGATAGTCTTTCCGAAATCCTTCAGGTCTTTGTCTACCCTCCAGTTGCTACCTTCACTGATTCGTTCCTCAATATACTTACTGATCCAATCGAGCAGCAGCTTATTGGAATGTGTTGATTCAATCAGTCGGTCCACGCTGTCGCTAAGTACCTCTTGATAATCCAAGATGATGTTCAGGTATGCACCTAAGCCAAGTTCTTTTGCCAGTGACCGTAAAATAGATTGGAAGAAACTGTCGATCGTCTCCACTTTGAAACGACTGTAATCGTGCAACATGTGACTAAGCGTCTCCTTTGCACGTTCCCGAATTTCCATTTCACTCAGTGAAACCTCCTTCAATAACGTCTCAAGAATATCTGATGAACAGCCGTACGCTAATCCGTACAAGTCACTNAGAATCCTATGCTTCATCTCATTGGTAGCCTTGTTGGTAAANGTGACCGCAAGAATATGAGCATACGTTCGCGGATCGCGGAGTATCAGTTTNAGGTATTCAGCAGTGAGACGAAATGTCTTCCCTGATCCGGCAGAAGCTCTGTATACTGTTAGTTGGGACATTGATGTAGTCAGTTTCTATTCCACCAACAGACATTTGACTGTCAAGCAGTGGATTCTCAGATGAGAAGTTAATGTATTTCCGTATGGTGATTCTCAGGAGAAACTTCTTTGGGCTTACGGTCAAAAAACGGGTTCTTGGATGAAGCACTGACAGGTATAGACATCACACAAGTGCAATCGCACAGAAAGCCCAGACGTTGAGCAGCCAGTCCGGCTGAGAACATAACACGTGTATCCACCCGATTGTCAGAGGCAGTTGCACACGCCGAACCGATTGCAATACCTACATCTATCGTGTTGATTGCACAAGGAACTGTATTTGGCTTAGAGATGCAGGTGGCAAAGCCACAATGGCCACAGTTTAAACCATGAACTTTTTGTTTGGTTCCCAAGATCAGTACAGCCTCTGAATGAAGAATGTTTTCCGCATCGCGCAACATAAACTTGAGTCCGGTCTCTTCGCTGAGCTTGAGCATTTCTAGCGAAAGCTTATAAACATCTTCTCCCGTTACTATTGCTATCTCGATGATATCAAAACCTTTACCTTTGGGGGCTGTACGAGCAGCTGTCATCATCTGTTTGACTATGTTAAGTACGTGCTCGTGACGTGAGTCTCTTTCATTAAGTATCATAATATGATCATTTTATTTTTCTGCGTAAAGATAAATAAAGATATTGAACAACGGAAGAAATATGCTTTCTATCAGAGTTCTCCATTCAATACATATGCAAACAATGGAGAGTTATGATGCCCCCCAATAATTAGTATACCTATGATTTTATAAAAATAGTATCATTTGAGTCCTGTTATTCAGTAAAATTCGTATTTTTGTGGTTGGATATTTATTCAAAGAACGTATTAGCATCTCTATATGCGGCATATTGTTATCTGTAAAATAGTGTTTGCTCTGGCTTTTTGGTCTATTGTTCCTTTCTCAACCAAGGCACAATTTAAAGACGAGAGCGAAGATAAGATACTTGAGAGTTTAATTGAGATTGATGTGCATGGACAGAATTTCATTCCGTCCGATTCTGTTTTTGCGCTTTCCCGTAAAATGACTAAAACATTAGAGAATAACGGAAGCAGACGTGCTCTTTTTGAATTGAAACGTTTGGAAGTGCTTGCATACATTGTAAAAGGACAGATGAATGTTGGTATCGAAAAAGCACAGAGTATGTATAACCTGGCTCAATCGAAGAACTATCAGACAGGTATTGCCATTTCTATCAGAGCAATCGGAGATACATATATGTATTCCGGACTAATACCTCAAGCACGGGAATCTTACATTGAATCATATAACATAATGAAAGAGATATCTGAAGCAAAGATATTTTTGAAACCATTGTTGATGAAAATTATCTATTGTGACCTTCATGTAGACAAGACGGAAGAAGCTGGCGACTACTTAAAGGATTTCAAAACACTCCTTAAATCGACCGACAATATCTTTTGGTTTTATTGCCACTACTACTCATTTTTCTATAATGCTCAGATTAATAATATGGAGCGAGCTTTCTGGTATCGCGATCAGGCTGTAAAAACCGGAAGAAGCCTTCAAATAGAAAGTGTTGATTATCATGTTGAGTATCTGAATCTTATTTATCTGACTGATAAAGGTGAGAATGAACAAGCGTTGGATAAGTACAATTATCTGCTTGGTATTGAGTATAATGAAGTCCTCCCATCTTCATTTTTTGTCTTGTTACAAGGCAAGGCAGAACTATTAGTACAAATGGAAAGGCTTGATGAAGCATGCGAAATCTATCAACAGATTTATAGGTATAAGGAGAATTTGAATCTTAACAGTTATATTCGTCAGATAGACGGTTTGAGGGCCAAATATCAAGCTGATCGGATTGAATTTCAAAGTCGTCTGGAAAACTCCCAAACGATGCGACTGCTTATTCTCATCTGGGGCGTTTTGTTACTCCTGGTTCTTGCATTTATTATGTTCTTGAAGCATCAGATTAAACAGCTTGTGCAGTCAAAGAAAAGAATGAACAAAGCAAAAGAAAAGGCGGAAATATCTATCAAGGTCAAGAGTATCTTTTTGATGAATATGACACATGAGATTCGCACGCCACTGAATGCTTTATTGGGGTTTTCTTCTATTCTTTCCAGCATAGATGAAGTAGACGAAGAAACCCGTCTTCAATGCGTTGAACTGATCAAAGCAAATTCTAAGCTTCTGCATAAATTGATCAATGATGTTCTTGACATATCACGGCTGGAATCTCATGAGATGCATTTCAATTTCAGAACTGTGGATGCTATTAAACTTTGCCGTGATGTGGTAGACACCGTGAAAAAAGGCTCGAATGTACAAGTGGAAATGACTTTTGTCTCACATTACAGCAAGCTTATGATTCAAACAGACAGTGATCGCTTGCAGCAAGTGTTGATTAATTTACTGGTCAATGCGACTAAGTTTACAACTGAAGGATCCATCACGCTCGCTTTGAAACGTGACTCAGATACAAGTTTTGCGATGTTTGCTGTAACCGATACCGGAAAGGGTATTCCTGAAGAAAAAAGAACCCAGGTCTTTGACCGTTTCGTCAAACTCAACGAGTATGCTCAAGGAAGTGGTTTGGGGCTTGCTATTTGCCGACTAATTGTAGAACGATTGGGTGGGAAAATATGGGTTGATCCGGGTTACTCGACCGGAGCTCGTTTTATTTTTACCCATCCGATACATGAACAACAGGAAAGGAATAACGAATGAGAGTGAAATTATTTTTAATAAGTTCGTGGTTATTCATAATAGGTTTTATTTCGCCACTCCGGTCTGAAACATTCCCTAAAGAGGATAGTGTGATGAATGTTCTTTCAGGTTTGCCACACGATATCAAACGTCTGGAACTGCTTTTCAACCTGGTGTGTATTGATGATGCCTCTACAAAAGGACTAAACTATTCCAGCATGTTGTTAGAAGAGGCTCTGGTTCAGAAGAATGAGGAATATCAGGCTCTTGCGCTCTATCATCGACTTGAATTTTACTATATGCAAAATGATCAGGAGATGGTACAGCATTGCATGAAGGGGATTGACCCTATTGCCCGAAGAATAAAAAGGTATGATGTGCTCTTTCTTGCGTACCGTAGTATGATTGATCTATATGTTGTCAATGAAAATTATGAACTGGCTATTGATGAGGCAACAAAAATGCTTGATGAGGCAAAGGCTCTGGAGTTTGGAGATGGTGAAATGATGGCATATATGATCTTGGCTGAAGCCTACTTCCATTCATCAAGGAATGAACAGGCTCTTGAGATGATTAAAATTAGTTATAATAAGATAAGATCGACAGACCCTCTTTTAGATCAAATTTCAACATTGACCCATATTTGCTCAATATTAGATGCAGTAGATGAAACGGTAAATCAAAAGAAGTATCTGGGCTTGTTAGATGGACTAATTGAGAAATATGTATATGGAAACGCACAGATGGATCCAATTATTGATATCAGAAAGATGAATTGTGATGGTTTCTATCTGAGGTATTATATCCGAATGAACCAATCTGAACTAGCTCAGAGTTCTTTCCAGAAGGCTTCACAACTCTTTAAAAAAGATATGAATCCACATGATCGGGCTAGATATCATAAAGCTGCTGCAGAATACTATTGTTACAGTGGAAGATATAGTAATGCAATCATTGCAACTGATTCGTTGTTGAATATTGTGAAGGGAGGTTTTCTGCATGATTACTCTGAAGCATTGATTCTGAAAGCAGAAATTCTGGCGCTATCAGGAGACAAAAAAGCTGCTGTTCCAATCTATCAGCAAATGATTGCTATGAAAGATTCGATACAAACGAGTGTTTTTGCTCTTCAGATGAAACAAATGCGTGAAAAATATAAGCTTGACGAGTTGCTTATGATTCAGGAGAAGAAGAAGAACCGTATGGAACTTATCGCATTAGGAACCCTATTTTTTGTTTTTCTAATACTTGCATTCATCGCTTTCTTGATTTATAGGTCAAGAGGAAAACTCAGACTCTCCGAAAAGGAGTTGCGTCTCGCTACTGAACAGATGGAAGAAGCAAATCAGGTTAAGGAACATTTCCTTGCGAATATGAATACCAGTGTTCAAAAACCAGTAAATACTGTTATCCAATATTCCAATTTAATTGCAGACAATCCTGAGTTGAATGAGGTCAGTATGCAAAAATATTCCGCAATCATTCAGAACAATTCTGATTATTTGCTTGGACTTATTAATGATGTACTTGAACTTTCCCGTCTCGAAAGTGGTACAAAAGTGTTTACTCTGTCTGTTTGTAATATGGTCTCGATCTGTGAAGAGGCAATTAATGTAACTGTTGTGAAGAATGATAATAAATCACAGATCTCATTCTATACAGATCTAAAGGAGGCTTATGTGCAGATTGACATGGAAATGATGTCAAAACGGTTATCGGAGATATTAAAAAGCAGAGAAGGTGAGGAGGTGCGCAAAATATCTTTCTATCTTGAACGGAAGGGAAATCAGTCAGTCCTGTTGTTTCGTATTTATGGGAGTTATCTATCCGAAGATGTGGATGAGATTAATCATGAAATTGGGCTTCAGAATGACATGAATCGTTTGGTCTTCGAACATATGGGTGGCATGTATCATGTGGTACAGAAACAAGGAGAAGATAAACCTTATATTTTCATGTCCTTTCCGATTTGTGATATGAATGACGCTTCAAATATGCTTGAGGTGGAAAATATTGAGGAAGAAATTCTTCAAGCGGAGAAGCTTGAAGAGAGACCATCTGAGATAATGGATCAGGTAGTGCAAACTTCAGAAGCAAACGACAATGAAATGGATGGACTATTGATGGATGGATTGATAGTGGATACCCTTAATCCTGAAGAACTGGAAGCCTTGAAAGAGGAATTCGCACGAATGAAATCCGAAAAGACGGAAGCTGATTTCCTGGAGGCAAACACAAACCAGAAAGGTGGTAAATTTGCAAAATAGCAGTAACCTTGGGGGGGCGTCTATTCTCTCATTGTAGAAATGTTGATTTAATCTTTGCCTTTAAAGTATTGTTTGAAATAAAGTTTGAAATAAAGAACAGTTAATGAATTTGCTTAGAAATCCTATATTACTCTTCAGTTTCCTTTTGATTACGGTGTTTGTAAACGGCCAGGTAGTTAAGGATCTAAAGTATTCTGTGGAGAGTAGTGGATCATTCTCTATGGGAGAACAAACTCCTTTCTGGCTGCTTTCCAACCGACAAGGACTCTCCTCTATAGAAAAAAACAACGCTTATCTGCGAATTGGATTGTTTCGCCCGTATGAGCGTAGACAGGATTTCACGTATGCATACGGCTTTGATCTTGCCACAGCAGCTAAATATACCTCTTCTTTTATTGTACAACAAGCCTATCTTGATTTGCATTATCAAGCGTTAGTACTAAGCTTGGGGAGCAAAGAACGTTGGAGCGAGATGGAAAATCAACAATTGAGCAGCGGAGGCTTGACGTATTCCGGTAATGCAAGACCGATACCTCAGGCTAGGATAGGCTTTCCTGAATATGTTTCTGTGCCATATACCAATAATTGGTTGAAGGTTCGGGGGCATGTGGCTTACGGAGCTTTTACGGATGAGAACTGGCAGAAAGATTTTTCCGTAATTGGACAGCGTCGTACTGAACATGTGCTTTATCATTCTAAAGCACTATTTTGGAAAGTTGGCAAGGAGCGCGTTGCTCCATTTGTTTACGAAGGTGGATTGGAAATGGAGGCTCAGTTTGGAGGTAATGCTTATTCGAGTAGTGGGAAGGTAGATATGCCTAATCGGTTAACAGATTTCCTGCGGGTGTTTATTCCAACTGGTGGTGATAAAAAGCTCACCAATAGGAGAGCAAACCAATATCTATGGTAATCACTTGGGAAGCTGGCATTCCTCTTTAGCTTATATGCGTAACGACTGGAAAGTACGTGCGTATTTCGAACATTATTTTAATGATCATTCAATGATGTTTTGGGAGTACGGATGGAAAGATGGACTTGTGGGATTGGAATTAACCTTGCCAAAGCGCATGATGGTGCAACAGATTGTATTCGAATATATGACTTCAAAAGATCAGTCTGGTCCCATCTATAATGACACAGATGGTGTAATCCCGGAGCAGGTGAGTGCAGAAGATGATTACTACAATCATTATATCTACAACGGATGGCAACATTGGGGAATGGGCATAGGTTCACCGTTGATGCTCTCACCAATCTACAACAGAGATGGCTCAATTTCTTTTAAAAGCAACCGTGTTGAGTCTTATCATATTGGATTCAGTGGCATTCTTTCCCGAGAAATGGATTACCGGATACTTTATACAAGCAATAGGAGTTGGGGCACCTATGAGAATCCTTATCCGGAGGTGCTTAAAGATTCTTACTTCCTTTGGGAAATGAATTATCAACCGAGGCAGTTGAAAGGATGGAAGTTCACGGCATCGCTTGGTGTTGATAGAGGAGACCTTGCAGGATATAATAACGGGCTGCTCTTTACCATACGAAAGACCGGACTGTTGAATAATTATTAAATATCAATGAGAAAACTATTAATAACCGGACTTGCAGCTCTTCTTCTTGTGATGGTGCTTGCTTGTGGAAAGATTCCGGAAAACGGTAAACTAGATGGAATGTGGCAGTTGACAGATATTGATTCTGCCAATGGAGTCTCAATCTCAAAGAAATCGGACCGTATCTATTATTCCTTTCAACTGCAGGTGGTCGAACTCAGGAGGGTAGGATATAATGAATATAGGGGACATTTCAATTATGCAGGTGACTCTTTGTCTTTAAACATCCGCGATTATATGACAAAAGACACATGTGCTTTCTTTGGGTTGAAGACCATGAAAGATCAATTTGCAATAGAGGTATTGACTGGAAGTAACATGATGCTCAACAGAGAAGGTGTTCGCTTGAAGTTCAGAAAATTTTAATTTTCCTCCGTTGTATAATCAAAGGAAAATCCTCCGTACTCTACTCTATGGTAAGAGAAACGGAGGATTCAATATTTTTTACAGCACACACTTAATCCTCTTCCGGGGTCATCTTTGCCGTTTTATTGTGCTTTAGAACCTTTGCATCCAGATAGAAGATTATCTCTTCAGCTATATTATTGATGTGGTCTCCGGATCTTTCTAATTTGCGAAATACATTTGCAAGAGGCAGACAAGTTCTCAGTTCCTCCGGGTGTTTCTCTATATGACTGGCAATGATTGGCAACACAGCTTTGTCAATCTCATCCACTGTATTGTCTTGTTGAAATACACATATAGCCAGATCGGATTTCTCTTTAATCAAAGCATCCTGCACATTGAACAGCATGGATTGCACTTCCGTCATCATCTCATTTAGCCGAAGTTCTTTGATCAGTTCATCATTCAACTTGTCAGACGGGTAGTTGACTACAAATCGACCCATGCTTTCTGCAAAGTCGCCAATACGTTCCAGGTTAGTATTGATTTTCAGCATTGCCAATACAAATCGCAGGTCAATAGCCACTGGATTGTACAGAGCAATAATATCTTCAACATCACTATCAATCTTCAGTTCAAAAGCATTTACGCGTTTCTCACGCATGATTACCAACTGAGCTTCTTCCTTGTTGAGCGTTAATATCGCATCACAGGCAAGNTCCATCTGTTTGCTGACAAGCTGACACATATCCAGTATCTCTTTCTTCAGCAATTCCAATTCGGATTCAACAAACTTTACCATATTCTTANTTNNTATATATATCAAANTGAGACTTCTNCAANAATCGCAAATATACTAATAATTAGTATTCAATTTATTTTCTAATGAAATACTTATCCGAAGCGTCCNGTGATNTATTTTTGAGTGGATTCCTTTTCCGGATTCGTAAAGATTCTCTTNGTATCTCCATACTCAATCATNTCTCCCAGATAAAAGTANGCAGTCTTATCACTGACACGGGCTGCTTGCTGCATATTGTGAGTTACAATAATAACCGTATAATCTTTCTTCAACTGACGGATCAGCTCTTCCACTTTAGCTGTAGAGATCGGNTCCAAAGCAGAGGCTGGTTCATCCATTAATAGTATTGAGGGCGAAATTGCCATTGCACGGGCAATACAAAGACGCTGNTGCTGTCCGCCTGAGAGTGCAAAAGCGGATTGTTTTAGTTTATCTTTTACTTCTTCCCATAAAGCAGCTCCCTTGAGTGTTTCTTCGACCCTCTGACGGATGAATGACTCATCCTTAACACCATTCACGCGAAGTCCGTAGGCTACATTCTCGAATATACTTTTTGGGAAGGGATTTGGACGCTGAAAAACCATACCAACATTCTTCCGGAGTTCATCAACAGGTACCCCTTTTATATAGATATCATGTTCGTCGATTAAGATCTGACCATGGAGATGTGTATCAGGAATTAAATCGTTCATTCGGTTGAACAAACGAAGAAAGGTTGATTTACCACATCCCGAAGGACCGATAAAAGCGACAACCGTACGTTCCTCTATCTGCATATTGATATCTTTCAATGCATGGAATTCCCCATAAAAGAAATTCACGTTTATTGCTTCAATTTTATTCATTCTGTATTCAGTGATTAGTTTGTTTTTACTTTACGGGCAAAATAGAGGCGAAGAACATTTGCCAATAAATTGATTACCAGTATAATTACAATCAATACCAGCGCAGTACCATAAGCAATAGGCAACTGAGCCTCCATATTCGTACCCGAGGTTGCAATGACGTATAGGTGGTAAGGCAGAGCCATACATTGATCCAAAACGCTATTTGGAAGATGAGGAAGGAAATAAGCTGCACAAGTGAAAAGGATCGGAGCCGTTTCACCCGAAACCCGTCCCACAGAAAGAATCAGTCCGGTGATAATATTAGGCATTCCCATCGGAAGTATAATTCTGCGGACTGTTTGCAGTTTTGTTGCGCCTAAAGCATAACTTCCTTCCCGGTAGGAATCCGGTATTGCCTTGAGAGCTTCTTCTGTTGTACGAATCACTAATGGGAGACAGAGAAGTCCCAAGGTGAGTGATCCTGCCAGGATAGAATCGCCGAATCCCATCGTGTTGACAAAAAGAGCCATGCCAAAAAGTCCAAAGACTATGGAAGGAATGCCACTCAGGTTATTAGTCATCATGCGGATAAATTGCACTACTTTTCCCTTTGGAGCATATTCATTCATGTAAATGCCAGACATGATACCGACCGGGAAGGCAAACAGTGCGCTTCCAATAATCAGATAAAAGGTGCCCACTATCGCAGGAAGAATGCCACCTTTAGTCATACCTTCTTGAGGGGCGGTAGAGATAAACTCCCAATTGATAACGCCGATACCTTTTACAACGATAAATCCTATTATCAGCAAAAGGATACCCACAACAGAGTAACTCATCAGTGAGAAAAGAGCAAATAAGAGTGATTGTGTTCTTTTCTTGCGAGTCGAATAGTTCTTTTTATATGGAATCATGATTTTTGTTGTTTAGTGATTCGTTCGACAGCTAGATTAATGATAAGAGTAATGAAGAAGAGTATCACACCCAGCATGAAGAGTGCCTGATAGTGAGCTCCACCTGCAGGTGCTTCACCAAGTTCGGCGGCAATAGTCGCAGGTATTGTACGAAGTGGTTCCAGTAAAGAAGTTGGAATCACTGCTGCATTTCCTGTGACCATCAATACAGCCATTGTTTCACCTATTGCCCTTCCGATACCCAATACTATTGCAGAAGAAATACCTGAGAATGAATGGGGGAGTACTACCCTATATATAGTTTGCCAATGTGAGGCTCCAAGAGCGAGGCTTGCTTCTCGCATGCTTCGTGGACAATTTCTAATCGCATCTTCAGATACGGTAATGATCGTAGGCAAAGCCATGATTGCAAGTACCAAACTACCCGCTAATCCACTTTCACCGACAGGGAGGTTAAACACCTTTTGAATGAAAGGAACGATTACCACCAATCCGAAAAAGCCGTATACTACCGAAGGAATACCAGCAAGGAGTTCGATCATAGGCTTCATGATATTACGTATTTTCGAGTGAGCAATTTCTGCCATATAGATTGAAACTGCCAATCCGAAGGGGAGCGCAAACAGAATGGCAAAGAGGCTGACCCAAAGTGTACCTGTTATAAGAGGTAGCAGACCAAACTGAGCAGAAGGGGTCGAAGTCGGATACCACTCTTTTCCTGTGAGAAAGTCGGCCGGAGTAATGGAAACATCCTCTATCAACCGCCCTTTGAAGTTGGATGCCACATACAGTTTTGGAATGAAAGCAACAATCCCCGGTATAGAGTCTATTAATCTGTTGATGCAGTCAGGTACATTCTCAAGATTGCTTCCGAGTTCCTCTTCAGTGAAATAGTTTGTTATATCATCAAGTCTGAACAAGAGTATCTCTTCGTCGGAACCACCCAATTCACTCCAATTGGTAATCTCAGAGTCAAAGACTAATTTCAGTGTCTGAGCGTGAAACTGATCCTCTGACACCTTATTACCTTTATTAAGAGCAACAGTGTAACCTTCTTCTATAGCCGGACTCTTAAATAATCCGAATGCTTCTTTAAAAAGGAACACAACGATCAGAATAATCACCACACTGGTAATGTATCCACTGCAAGCAAATATTCCTTCAATAATTCGTTCAATTGGTTTTCTCATATGTCCCTTTGTTAATTATGATGCAAAATAACGACTATACTGTTTCGCTGTTAAGACAAAGATATTTCATTTTCATCACAAAAAGGATGTAACAACAAAGATATACAAATGAAAGCGTATCTTTATGTTTTTGTTATCGAAATGAAATATAACTGACGTTACTTTGCATCGGAAATTAAAACCAAAAATTAGAAAATTATGAAAGAATTAGCGGTATTAGCCATTATGGCAAGTGCATTAACAATGAATGTGAATGCGCAGACAATTAAAGGAAGCGACACAGTGCTTCCCGTATCTCAGGAAGTAGCCGAGAAGTATATGAATGAAAATCCTTCTAAGACAGTAACAGTAACAGGTGGTGGTAGTGGAGTTGGTATCGCTGCTATTGTAGCAGGAACTACTGATATTGCAATGTCTTCCAGAAAGATTAAGTTTGATGAAAAAGTCAAACTTCAGGAAGCAGGGAGGCCTGCTATCGAGACAATCATTGCGTATGACGCTTTGGCTGTTGTAATTAATCCCTCAAATCCTGTTAGTCAACTGACCCGCGAACAACTCGAAGGAATCTTCACAGGTAAAGTAACAAACTGGAAACAAGTTGGTGGAGCTGATCTCAAGATTGTGTGTTACTCACGTGAGACCTCTTCCGGGTCCTATGAGTTTTTCAAGGAGAGTGTGTTGAAGAATAAGAATTATATGAGTTCCATTCTCTCTATGCCGGCAACAGGCGCAATCGTTCAGTCTGTTTCACAAACAAAAGGTGCTATCGGCTATGTGGGGCTTGCATATCTGAACAAAGGTGTAAAGGCTTTGAAAGTTTCTTATGACAAAGGGAAAACCTATGTTGTACCTTCAGTTAAAACAGCCAAAGACAAAACCTATCCCATCGTACGTCCTCTTTACTACTATTATAGCAAAAGTGCAAAGCAGGATGTGAAGGCTTTAGTCGATTATGTTCTTTCTAAAAAGGGACAGAGCATTGTTGAAGAAGTAGGGTATATCACTTTAAAATAACTAACCCTTTCCTGGTCAACCTGAATGTGTGAATAGATTGTTTTCAGGTCAAGCCCGCTGTAACGGAAGTATCCGTATATAGCGGGTTTGTTATGAATAATAGTTGCATCTGGCCGATGTTTCCCTCTTTCTTGCAAGATTTTGTTTCCTTCATCCTATCAGTCCATACTTTTGTATTATATTTGCGGGTATAGCCGGATAAGTGATTTCCTTTTTGAAAAGGCATAGATAGGTTACCGGCAATAAGATGATGTATCAAAAAGTTTACTAAAGATGATCAGATCCATATTATTTGTTGGGATAGGAAGTTGTCTTGGAGGCATCTTCCGTTTTCTTATGTCCCGTTATGTAGAACATTCCTTTCAGCATTCCTTTCCGTGGAGTACCTTCATCGTCAATATACTTGGATGTCTTCTGATTGGATTGTTTTACGG
>JGI24146J20443_1001497_pt1 | contig 14303 bp, 12 predicted proteins | sample BarGraIncub1131A_FD_20443 | JGI IMG/M metagenome (IMG submission 20443) | reverse complement strand
AAAAATATTGGGGCTGGATACTCAGTCCCAGCCTCGATCCATTATCCAGAACAGTGGAATAATCTGCCGAAAAGCGGTAACCATCCAAAGGAGTTTCGTCGTTTTGTCTGTACTGCAGTGCAATCTGACCAACATTTTTAGCGTTATTGTCAAAACTAAAGTTCTGATTATTTAGTTCCCTGCTTAAGTTGGAATGCTCGTAAAGTGCCGATATTTTCAGGTCTGTCGTCTTGCTGAATTGATGCGAATAGTCAATATTGACATTGTGAAACTGACCAAAACGGCTATCTGAATTTGGATTGTAGATCCAGGTATCTTTTCTGTTGACTCCCGCGATAGTGGCTCTATTGACATCCGCATAATATATATTGTATATGTAGAAAGCCGACCGGCCCTCCGTCTTGTTGCCATAAAAATAGGAACCGGATAAAGTTGACTGCTTAGACAATTGATAATCAACACCTAAGTTGGCCGAAAAATATTCATACCACTCCGGTCGTTCACCATCTGCAACCATGTGACGGTAAGTTCCGTCATTCACCAATATTCTTGCATCTCCGACCCTCCGGCCGTTGACATTGCGGTCATTATAATTCAGCCCCCCTGAAATGGTGAGTTTATCCTTGAAATAAACCAGATTGAGACCACCTCCATAGCGATCATCGTTCAGTTTGAATCCATCATACCGATCTGTAACATTGCTCCAGGGTGCCCCGCCCAGAAGTCCGTTGACGGAAGCCGACAGACCTTCTGCTCCTGTCTTTTTGGTGTTGATGTTGATGATCCCGCCTTTCCCCTGAGAATCATATTTGGCAGTTGGGATGGAAATTATTTCAACATTCTCGATCTGAGCGCCAGAAATCTGGCCCAGCAAAGCGGAAGGATCCATTTGAGTTGGTTTTCCGTTCAGGTAAACAACAAAATCAGTCGTCCCACGTACCGACACACTGCCGTCAGGATCCACGGATACGGACGGAAGTTTGCTGAGAAGATCGGTTGCAGTACCGCCTTTGGCAGTGGCAAAATCAACCGCCCGGTAAGTCTGCCTATCAATTTTATTTAGATTGGTCTTGGCATTCGCCTGAATCTGAACCTCCTGCACGCTAATTGAAATAGGTTTCAAACGAATAGTACCCAGATTCAGTCTGGAAGTTTGCTTGCTGATCTCAAGTTTGCTGATTGTATCTGTCTTGTAGCCCATGAAATATACGATCAGCCTGTACTTCCCAAAACTGACATTATCAATTTCGAAAGAGCCATCGCCTTTCGAAACGGTTCCGGTCTGAGAGGTTGTATTCTCAGAAACCAGGCTTACCGATGCAAAAGGGATTCTGTCGTTGGAACTCTGGTCGGATTAATCAAATTTATGGAACAGAATTAGGCAAGCAACAGTCTTTCATAAATAAGAATTGTTATAAATAGCCAATTAAGGCGTCATTTACAAGCAGAAGCTATTCATTTAAATTTGGAGTACATGGAGATATTTATATATTTGGAATATTATCGAGTTAAACTTCCAACCGATAATAACTTTATTTTATAAACTAGAATCAAGTGTATGCCTCTACATCTGAAACGTCTGATAATGACGGGAGTTGTTGTAGTTTTGCTATTTCTGCTCCTTAAACACGCCCTAACCCCTGTTTCCTTCGGCCAATTCGGTCATTACAGGGGAAATTCCATTACTGAAATTGCAGCCTTGCCTATACATTTTGTTGGCAACAAGAGTTGTAAAAGTTGCCACGACACGATTGTCACCATGAAGACTGAAAGCTATCACAGTGATTTGTCCTGTGAAGGTTGTCATGGCGCGGCTTACAAACACATCCAAAATCCGAAGACGGAGAAACTGATCAAACCCAACACAAGGGAGTTCTGTGGAAAGTGCCATTCTATCAATCCGGCGCGTCCGGCAAAAGCCATTGTCCAGCAGAACATCAAAGATCACCATCCCGAAGCAAATTGTGTTAAATGCCATAATCCCCATCAGCCATGACAGAAAAAATCTCAAGCCTGTCCCGCCGCAACTTCTTGAAGAATGCCGGAGTGACAGCGGGAACGCTGGTGGTAGCCTCCACCCTTCCCTCCTTCAATGCGGTTTTGTTTGCCGCAGTTAAACGCAACACAAAAGGACCCTGGTATGGTATCGCGATCGATATTGAGAAATGTATCGGATGCGGAACCTGTGCCAAGACCTGCAAAATAGAAAACGACGTACCTCAGGAGCCATTCTTCTTCAGGAGCTGGGTCGAACAGTACACGATCAGGAAAGATGGCACCCTCAACGTGGTATCTCCCAATGGCGGCATAGACGGCTTTACCCAGACTGTTCCGACAGATCAGATCGAGAAGACCTTCTTTGTGCCAAAGATGTGTAATCATTGTTACAAATCACCCTGTATTCAGGTTTGTCCGGTCGGTGCCACCTATGAAACGGACGAAGGAATCGTGCTGGTAGATGAAAAATACTGCATCGGATGCAAATATTGCATCCAGGCATGCCCTTATGGCTGCCGCTATTTTCATCCTGAGAAAAAGGTAGTGGACAAATGTACCCTATGTTTTCACCGGATAAAAAAAGGAATGAATCCAGCCTGTATGGACAACTGTCCGACGAAAGCCCGCATTTCAGGCGATCTGAATGATCCCGAAAGCGCCATCTCAAAATTCATCAGTACTAAGAATGTATATGTGCTGAAGCCGCATCTCAATACAGGAAGTAAATTATACTACAACGCATTAAATCAGGAGGTAAGATAATATGAATCCGGAATTTGAAAATTTATATCAGGCTCTTTCGAAGGTGGATGGATATATCTACCCGAACGAAATTGAGCTCAGCTGGTCAGTGCTGATCGTACTTTATCCGTATATCACCGGACTGGTAGCAGGTGCGTTCATCCTGGCATCACTGGAAAGGGTTTTTAACGTTAAATCACTCAAACCAACTTATGTTATTGCACTCTTGACCTCCTTTGCCTTCCTGCTGGTCGCCACTATGCCGCTGGTTTTCCACCTTGGTCAGCCGTTAAGAGCCTGGGAAATCATGATGACTCCTCACCTTACTTCAGCCATGGCCATTTTTGGATTCGTCTATTTGTGGTACCTGATGGTCGTTCTGGTATTGGAGATCTGGTTCGATTACAGGTATGATCTGGTCATTTGGGCCAGAGAAGCCAAGGGAATAAAGAAATGGATGTACAGAGCGCTTGCCCTGGGAAGTGATGACATATCGCCAAAATCCCTCAAGCTGGACCAAAAGCTGGGATATATCGTGACAGTAATCGGGATTCCCTCCGCCTTCCTGCTTCACGGATACGTGGGATTTATCTTCGGTTCCATCAAGGCTAATCCATGGTGGTCTACCGTGATGATGCCTGTCATCTTTCTTTTCTCTGCCATGGTATCCGGAATCGCCCTTGTAATGGTCCTTTTCGTTGTCATCAATTATGTGCGCAAACAGAAAATTGATATGCTCTGTCTCGATACCATTGCCAAGTACTTGTTTTACATCATAATCATTGACTTTACCATGGAGTCGCTCGATCAGATTCACCGGTTCTATGAAGCCGAAGAATCTTTTGAGATCATCTCCTTACTGATTTCCGGGCATCTCAATTTTACGCTGCTAATCATGCAGGTAGGTATTGGTATGCTGCTACCACTAACAACACTGGGAATCTTGCAGTTTTATAAGCCAAAAGATAATCTTCGCATAGGGATTTACCTTATCACCGGAATTCTTGTTTTAATTGGCATTTTCTTCATGCGCTGGAATGTAGTGATCGGCGGACAACTGTTTTCCAAGAGTTTTCTTGGTTTCACGAGTTTCAAACTCGCGCTGATCGGCTCAGAAGGATTCCTGGTGGCCAGCATCTGGCTGATCGTACCATTTTTTATCCTGGCTTTCCTGCTCTGGCTGTTCCCTCCCTGGAAGAAAACCCAGTTGGAACATTAAGATTGAATAGTTATGGCTGAACAAAAAATGACCCAGAAAGAGTTGCTCGATAAAATCAACTCTTTCGACGAAAGGATCAGCAAGATAGAAGCCATGCTTAGTGTTACCTCCTTTCGTTCTGTCCCGGCAGAGAAAGAAGAAGAATTAGCTAACCCTCTCTCTGAGTCCAAGGTTTTTGAACATGGACTTGCATGGATTGGAAGTACAGTATTGTTGTTGGGTATGATGTTTACCATGATGTTTGTCAACAACGCCTTCGGTGGCATTGCATCTTTCTTGCTGGGAGCCGGATCCACCGTGCTGACTTTCATCCTGTCAGGATATCTGAAGAAGACGCTCAGCTACATGGCCTTTATGTTCAGACTCAGCGCCTATATTCTGATATACTACACCTTGCTGAGACTTCACTTCATCGTAGACAATCCGCTGATCGGAAGCGCCTGGTTAGGCGTAGTGCTCCTGCTGGCTTCCATTGTAGCCTTCTTCTACAAGGCCGACGCCGAAAAATCACAGATGATGGGATTCTTCGCCTATACCTTGCTGATCATTACGGCGCTTTTTGCCGACCAGACCCAGGTTACCCTCCTGCTTTTTGTCATCGCAACAGCATCTGTGGTCTACCTGCTTTACAGAAATGGCTGGGACACACTCGTGATCCTGTCCATATTCATGGTATATCTTGGTCATACCATTTGGTTGGTAGGAAACCCGGTGATGGGACATCCGATGGCTGCAGTTAACAATCCTCAGAACAACCTGATTTACCTGTTTCTTTACGGAATTATCTATTCTGCCGCACCATTTCTTAAACAAATGGGGAAGGTCGGTCCTGAGGTATCCAATGCCACAGTAATCATCAACAGCCTCGCCTTCTCCCTGCTGGTGATGCTGATAGTGCTCACCTTTTACACCAAAAGCTATATTTTTATCTTCCTCGGTATCTCAATACTTTGCCTGATCTTTTCAATTATACTTAACTACAAGATCGATAGCAGATTCGACTCTTTTTTTTACGTCAATTTCGGTTTTATGGCGCTGAGTATTGCCGTTTATGGCTATTCAGACCTACCGGGATCGTTCATCTTTCTGGCATGGCAGAGTATGGTCGTGCTGGCTATCGCGATCTGGTTCCGCTCCAACCTAATCGTACTGATGAACACTGCTCTCTACACAATTATCCTTATCGCTTATCTGATCTCCTCCACATCCATCAATTATTATAACATCTCTTTCACCCTGATCGCGATAGTCTCTGCACGTATCCTTAACTGGCAACAGAAAAGGCTGGAACTCAAGACCGATGCCATCAGAAATTTTTACCTCGTTATCACTTTTTTCATCATGCTTTATACCCTATATAACGCGGTTTCCAAAGATTATGTGACGATTTCGTGGGGATTGGCAGCAGTTGCCTACATGATTATGAGTGTGATACTGAAGAACGCTAAATATAGGTGGCTGGCCTTTCTTACGCTGATTGCAGCGGTCTTCAACCTGTTTATGTTCGACATCTCAAAGATGGGGGTAGGGTACAGAATCGTGGCATTTATCTTAGTGGGACTGATCATCCTTGGTGTCTCATTTTATTATACCAAGAAGTTGAAAAGCAATAAAGAAAGTGAACTTATAAAAAATTCTGACGTATCGGGTTAAATATGCGAATTGATCCTCTTTTGTTAGGAAACTTCAAAAAAAATGATTCTTTTTGTTCCATAGAGACAAACAAACTGTCATAAAATCTCACTTTCAAACTTTAAAGATTATGGATTTCAAAAAATTTATCGTTATTCCGATCGCAATCGGATTTTTAGCCTGCACTCTTGTGGCACTCGACCAGTTTATCAGCCCTTACCTGCCCATTGCAGGCAACAAAGGATTTGGCTGGGTTACCTTCCAGGCCTGGGCAATGTATTTCATGGCAGGATGCACCTTAAAAGGCGGAATGCGCACATTTCTGGGATATGTGATGGGAATTACAGCCGCCATTTTGATCATCAAACTGGCTGGGATATTGGGCTCCACCGGTTTCTGGGCAGTACCTCTGGCCGTTTTTGTGATTGTGATTCCCATGTGCTCGATGGAGAGAGCTCATTCCCTGATCGACTTCGTTCCCGCATTATTTATCTCTTCAGCCGTTTTCTTTGCATTTACTCAATTATATCCAGCTGCAACTTTTACCAATGACGCACTCATTATTCTGTTATATTGCATAATCGGAATGATTTACGGAGTCGTAACCATAGAGCTCAGAGGGCTTTATGAGAAGATGGTGACGGCGAAAAAATAATTTATTCGAGGAAAGTCGATCCCAGCGACAAAATAATTAAGACTACCGCAAGGGCATAATAAACTGTGACTTTGCGGTATTTTTCTTTATCGACCTGAGCGCTGTTGGAGAAAATCAGACCCAGATTGGCGATAAAGAGTGCAAAGAGCATTAAAACAATATGCTCCATGGGCCAGAATCTTCTGGTTGCAAGTTTCATGGTAATGTCCTGACTGACAACTTCCTGTCCGGGTACTATCGCCGGACTTGCCATCAGAAAGAAACCGAAAATTAACTGCAGATACAGGTTAACGATAAAAGCATAAGCGAGAAATTTGTCGAGACGACCATAGGTCCAATTCTTATAAAATCCACTTATTGATCTGTAAAACAACCATATAGCTACAATAAGAAAAGTCATACTAATCAAAGTATGCACCATCTTGATGATTTGATGTTCGGTGTAAAGTAGCGTGGCTAAAGACATGTCAACCTGTTTAACAAACAAAAATAAGAGAAAAATTCATTGCGCAATATTTATTCGATTGCATCTGCCAGTTGGCGGGCCTGAAAGATCCTGTCGGCCATACCAATGCCATCCCGGAGATTACCCCCGATTACCAGTCTGGGGAATTGCTTTTCTATCTGGCTGACAGTTGCGAATCTTTCACCACTATCTGCTTCGTACTGTGGAATTGCATGTTCGTGGCGGACAATTTTCAGAAGATCTGGTTTGAATTCATCCAGCTGCATCAGGTTACAGAATTCTCTTCGCAGCACTTTCAACACTTCTTCTTCGGAGAGTTGATAAATGTCAGGCCTCCTTACACCGCCCATAAAAATGGAGAAAAGTGCGCCACCTTCCGGAGCTCTGCCGCTGAAAAGTGACGACATAAACAACAAACCCAAGAGGTCACGTTTTTCGATAAAAGGAATCAAGGCACCGAAGGCGTCCAGCTTCATGCCTTTCCAGTCCTTGAAACCCACAATTACCTCCAGGACTCTGGTATAATGCAAGGCAGTAATTTTCGCTAATATTTTGGGTTGAATAAATGGCAAGACCTGCCCCAGCTGATGGGCACCGATGGTAGAGACGACTGTTTTTGTTTGGACCACTTGAGGCGAATTGTTGGCATCAAAGTAAGTTACCTCAAAATGCCCTTCCACCGGTCTGACCGTTACCTCGTTGCAATTCAGCAAAATGCGATCCTCACCGATATTTTTTTCAAGGGCTTTAATCAACGATGAAAGACCTCTCCTGACAGAAAAAACGCTTCTGGTCACCCTCTTGTCATCCGCCGTCTTGGGCTTAAATTGTTTTTTGATGGAACCTCCTACGAAGCTACCGTATTGTTGTTCAAGATTATATAACTTGGGAAGAGCGTACTTCGGCACCAAACGACCCGGGTCTCCTGCATAAACGCCGATGATAAAAGGATCAATAGCATAATTAAGAAAACTCTTGCCCATTCTTCGTTTGACAAGACAGGCAAGGGTCTCATGCGGATCTTTCCCGGCAGGTCTGAAAGGCTCCAGAAGAATCCGGAACTTATCACCAAGTGTGAAGAGTGGCGTTTGGACAGCAGCTTTCAGTCCGCCGGGCAGCGCTTCCCATTTGCCACTTTTGAGAACATAACGCTTCTTTACATTGCCGCCGGCAGCCATTTCGATCTCACAATCGCCCTTCAATTCATCGAAAAGCCTCAATACTTCAATATTGCCTATTACACCTGAGTTGGGTCCCTCTTCATACAGAAAGCCATCCTGGTAAACGGAACGAATCACCCCACCGATATGATCTGCCTGCTCGAGCACAACACAATCCTTCTCTCTCTTTTTAAGATGATAAGCCGTCGCCAGACCCGTAATGCCGGCGCCTAAAATCACTACGTCTCTCATAAAATATTTTCATTAGATAAAATCAAATCTGCTAACATCTTCACAAGCTGCGGATCAGATTCCGGCAGATCGATCCTCGAAACATGCTTAAATCCAAGCGTATGAAGGGCAAAAGGTACAATATCCTGATCCAAATCATACAAAGTCTCCAGATTTTCGTGAACAAAACTGATCGGAATAAGCACGAGTTGATCAATTCCTTCCTCCTTCATGATCCTGAGGTGATCCTTTACCTCCGGACCAATCCATTTTCCTTTTTTCATACCCGACTGGAATACAGCCTCATAGTGAAGGTTAAGCTCCGTCGCGATCAAGGCAGCACTGTTAACTACCGAGGCCGCATAGGTATCGCCATTGCTTATATGATATTCCGGTATGGAATGTGCACTAAATACCAGCGTCGCGTTTTTAAGCTGATGCTTTTCCAAATGATCCTTAATCAGAGTAGTCCAAAATGATACAAATCCAGGGTGATCATAGAATTTCCCGATCATTCTAATTTTGAAAAAAGGATCTGCAGCAGTCACCTTGTTCACATCGGCAATCACGCTCGATGTAGTCGTATAACTCGACTGAGGATACAAAGGAATAACGGTAATCTCGCTGATGCCCTCCTTTTTAAAACCATTCAGTACCGTACCGATATCCGGCATGGAATAGGAAAACGCATACCTTACCAGGAAATTCTTGCCCAGTGCTACCTGCAGTGATTCAGCAGTTCTGGCAGTCGACCTGACCAGCGGTGTTCCGCCAATCAGCTCATATTTTTTCCATGATTTCTTATAACGCAGGGAACTGATGATAAATGCAAGGAGATTCCTGACAGGTTTTCCGTAGGGCAGAATAAAAGGATCCCTGAACATCCGCGAAAGAAAAATCCTGAGTTCTTCAGGAGATTCAGGACCTCCCATGTTGACCAGCAAAACCCCCTTCATAAGTCAATTTTAGATTAACACTAAACCGTTTTTGAGTAGACTCCTTCCCCGGCTTTCAATGCAGGATCGAGTGCCATGGCGATGTTTCGGGCACAAAGGAAACCTTTTTCAGACAAACTGATCACATTTCCTTCCAATTGCATCAGTCCGTCTGAAATGTAAGATTCAAACTTACCAGGATCCCAATCTACAAGATTCTTTACCTCTCTCACAGTTAATCCAAACTCACAGGCCGTCTCCTCAAGATTCAGCAAACCGTTGCACATAATATGGTTGATCACCGTCCGGACCAGTTGCTCATCCTTGCTCAGCCGGTAGCCCCGCTCTATGGCGAAGCCTGTCGTTTCGATGGCATCCATGTATTTGGTAATGTCTTTGTGATTCTGCGCATAAGCACCCCAAAGTTGCGTAATAGACGAGGCGCCAAAGGCATATACCTGCCCCGTTGTCTCAAGCGTACAATATCCCTGAAAATTTCTGTGTAACCGCTTGTTCTTAAAAGCCTTCGTCAGATCATCTTCCGGAAGGGTAAAATGGTCGATGCCAATGGAACAGTATCCAGCTTCATTCAACTGGGCAGTTGCCTGCAAAAAAAGGCTCATCTTTTCATTGGCATCCGGTAAACCAATCATCTCGAGCTGCTTTTGTGCCTCCTTAACCCAAGGCACGTGCGCATAAGAAAAAGTCACAATCCGGTCGGGCCGGATGGCAATGGCCTGTTCAATCGTGTTCCTGAAACTTTCGAGTGTCTGCATCGGCAAACCGTAAATAAAATCGAGGTTGATTCCTCTGAATCCCTTGGTTCTCAGGTAATCAACGATATTCTTAACAGGATGGCGGGGAACATCACGGTTCACCACTGCCAGTACATCTTCGCGGAAGTCCTGGATTCCCAGACTGATCCGGTTAAAGCCCATTTCTGCAAGCTCATCAATATGTTTGTAATCCAGGTAAGCCGGACTGCATTCCATCGCAATCTCTGCCTGGTCACTCAGTACAAAATGGAAACGGATCCAGTCCATAATCTCGCGGATGTAGCTCATCGCGATGGAGTTGGGAGTTCCTCCTCCCCAATGAATCTGGGTGACTTTTCTTTTAGTATCAAGACGTAAAGCAACGTTCTGTATCTCAATTTTCAAAGCCCTGATGTATCTTTCAACCACCAGTTTACGCTGCGCTATTACGGTGGTACATCCGCAGAAATGGCAGCGTTTCGGACAAAACGGGATGTGAATATAAAGCGAAATATTCTCTGGTTTTTGGTGATTGGATGCCACTAGCTCCTGAATATATTCAGCAGTTGTAAACTTCGAATGGAAGAAGTTCGCCGGCGGGTAACTTGTGTACCTCGGACCCGAAACATTGTATTTCTGAAGAAATTCGCTGCTTATATCCATAGTATCATCCTCTTTTCCAATTGGTTTGCTTGATCCAGTCGACCACCAATTTTGCATTTTCGAAGGGTATTCCCGGCAGGAAACCATGACCCAGATTGAAAATCCATCTTTGCTCTCTTGAACCAAAATCGACATATTTTTCGAGGGTCTCCACGATAGTAGCCTGATCTGCAAATAACAGACGTGGATCCAGGTTTCCCTGAAGACCGATCTCCTTATGAATCAACTTCCTGGCTTCGTCTATCGGCATCTGCCAGTCGACACTCAGAAAGTCTGCGTCTTCCGGCTGAATATTTTTTATACCATATCCCAATCCTTTGGGTAAGAAGATCACCGGACATCCCTCTGCTCTTACCGCCTGCGCAATCTTCCGTACATAAGGCATCATCATCTCCTGGTAAAGATCGGCTGGAATCAATCCGGCATGTGTCTCAAAAATCTGGAAGGCCGAAATTCCGTGCCTCGCCTGGTTACGGGCATACTCGACAGAAAGTTCAGTGATGGCTGCTAAAAGCTTGTGAGCCATCTTTTTGTCTTTGTACAACAATGCCACTGCATCCGGGAAAGTATGGTTGGAACTGAGTCCCTGTACCATGTAGCAAAGTGTCGTGAATGGCGCTCCGCAGAAACCAATCAGTGGAGTATTTTCAGGCCTTGTTTTGATGATCTCATCGATAGCGGCATAGATATATTCCAATTTCGAAGCATCCGGTTTTAGCTGTTCCGAGGGATCTGTCAGTTCCTTGAGGGCTACTTCAAATTTCGGTCCGGCGTCGGTAAAATTCAGATTCATCCCAAGCGCTGCGGGGATGACCAGGATATCGGAAAACAGGATAGCGGCATCCACTCCCAGATCATAAACGGGCATCAGCGTGACTTCGGCTGCCAACTGAGGAGAATGCATCAATTCATTAAAAGTATGCTTTTCTCTCAGTTTGAGGTAATTCGGCAACACCCTGCCTGCCTGCCGCATGAACCAAACGGGTGGTCGTTTCGTGCTTTTCCCGTTGATTGTATCAATAAAAACAGAATTCGTCATATCAGAAAAATTGGAAAATGTGAAAATGTGAAAATTGGTACTGCTATCCCTCGTTGCAAACGAGGGATAGCGGGATTTGCAATCCGCTGGAGCGAGTTTTCAGTTTTCAGTTTTCATTTGTTCTAAGGCATTGAAATTCTCCTCTATCATCAAATCTATTTCAGCATCCGTATGCGCGTAGGAGATAAAAAGACACTCAAATTGCGAAGGAGCCAGGTAGATCCCGCTTTCCAGCGATAGCTTGAAATATTTGGCATATTGCTCCGTATCAGCTGTCATTGCCTCATCGAGATTGGTAATCTTTGGAGAAGAAGTAAAGAATAGCGTCATCATCGAACCAACCCGGTTGATGACTCCTTTTACCCCTGTCGCCTCAAGATTTTGACGAATGCCGGCCTCGAGTCTGGCAGCCTTGCGCTCCATTTCGGTGTACAGGTCTTTCGTCTCTTCGATCATCGTCAGCATGGCGATGCCCGCAGCCATGGCCAGCGGATTTCCTGATAAGGTACCCGCCTGATAGACAGGACCTACAGGCGCCATCATCTCCATAATCTCCTTTCTTCCGCCATAAGCCCCTACCGGGAGACCGCCACCAATAATTTTTCCCAACGTGGTAAGATCGGGTAGGATGCCGAAATATTCCTGCGCACCCCCTTTGGCCAGTCTGAATCCGGTGATGACCTCATCAAAAATCAGCAGCGCCCCGTATTTCGTGCAAAGATTTCTCAAACCCTGCAAAAATTCTTTCGTCGGAACAACTACACCCATGTTTCCGGCCACCGGCTCAAGGATCACCGCGGCAATTTCGCTGCCATGCGCTCTGAACAGCTTTTCAACGGAAGTCAGGTTGTTGTATTCGGCCATCAGGGTATCCTTGGCAGTGCCTTTCGTGATACCCGGACTGTTAGGAATACCCAGCGTCATGGCTCCGGAGCCTGCCTTAATCAGGAAACTGTCGCCATGTCCGTGGTAATTGCCTGCAAATTTGACAAAAGCCTCCCTGCCGGTATAACCCCGGGCAAGCCGGATCGCACTCATGGTTGCTTCTGTGCCCGAACTGACCATCCTGACCATCTCAATGGAAGGCACCATTTTGATGATCAGCTCAGCCATCTCTGTTTCATAAAGCGAAGGCGCACCGAAACTGGTACCATTGACGGCGGCATCGCTGATTGCCTTTAAAATACGGGGATGGGCATGACCGAAAAGCATTGGGCCCCAGGAGGCAAGACAGTCAATGTATTGATTTCCATCAAGATCTGTGATCGTTGTGCCCTTGGCATTCTTAACGAAAACAGGATTCAACCCTACGCTCTTGAAGGCCCTAACCGGCGAATTCACTCCGCCGGGAATACATTTTTGGGCCCTTTCAAAGGCGGTGATACTCTTGTCTAATCTCATATTCTATTTATTTTTTATCCTTTCAGAATCTTCGCGGCCTCCACCGCATGGTAGGTAATGATGATATCCGCCCCTGCCCGCTTGATCGAAGTCAGAATTTCCATCATGACGCGCGGTCCGTCGATCCATCCATTCGCAGCTGCAGCCTTCACCATCGAGAATTCACCACTCACATTGTAAGCAGCCACCGGCATTCCAAACTCATTTTTTACCCGGTGAATCACATCGAGGTAACTCAATGCAGGCTTCACCATTACGACATCCGCCCCTTCCGCGATATCCAGCTCGACTTCGCGGATAGCCTCATCAGTATTGGCAGGATTCATCTGGTAAGTGGCACGGTTGCCAAATTTAGGCGCGCTCTCGGCAGCCTCCCTGAAAGGTCCGTAGAACCCGGAAGCATATTTTGCAGAATAGGCCATGATTGGGATCTTATAGAATCCATTGTCATCCAGCTGTTCGCGGATAACACCCACGCGGCCGTCCATCATGTCGCTCGGCGCGATCATGTCGGCACCGGCCTCAGCTAATGAGACAGACTGTTTAGCAAGGGTAACGAGGGTAAGGTCATTCTCGACATCACCATCCACGATAGTTCCACAATGACCGTGAACGGTGTATTCGCAGTTGCAGACATCGGCAATAACAAACAATCCCTTAGTAACCGGATCGAGTTTGATGGCACGGATGGCCTGTTGAACAATACCGTTGTGCTCGCAGGCAACACTTCCATCTTCATCCTTGTGCGGCGGAATGCCGAAAAGCAATACAGATTTTACACCTGCTGCAACGATGTTTTTGCATTCCTCTACCAGCAGGTCAACCGAAAGCTGGGAATTTCCAGGCATGGAACTGATAGGATTGTTCACCTTGGTACCTGAACATACGAAAAGTGGCATAACGAAATCGTCTGCCGAGAGTTTGGTTTCAGTAACCATATCTCTAAGAACACTGTTGTATCTGAGTCTTCTTAATCTTGTAACCGGGAATCTCATGGCAATAAATTTTATGATTGTTGGTAATATTTTACAATGGCTTCGGTCAACCCTTCGGCATTGGACATTGCGGCTGTCAGCAGCGGATTGAAGCCTGCTTCCCGAATCGCCCTGGAAGTGGTGGTGCCGATGCTGGCAATCTTCAGGCTTTTCAGCACGATGTTGTCGACAAAAGAGGAAAAATGATGGAAAGTCGACGGACTGGTAAACAAAATCAGATCATATGCTCCATCTTTAATTTTCTGAATCAAGATATTATCTACAGATTTTGGCTCACAGGTCTCATAGACATTGATCCGATCTACCTGATTATGCGCTCCGAGTATAGTTTTTAATGTATCGTCTGCCAGATTGCCAAGTGCCAACAGTATTTTGCAATTTTTGGGATGATGGGTGCTGCAAAACTCGGCAGC
>JGI24146J20443_1001490_pt1 | contig 14347 bp, 12 predicted proteins | sample BarGraIncub1131A_FD_20443 | JGI IMG/M metagenome (IMG submission 20443) | reverse complement strand
CAGGCTCTACATCCGCATGCNGAAATCCTCCGAGTACCTTCACTGATAATTGTTTTCTTGTCGCATAATCAATAATTGTAAATACATCATTTCTTTTTAACAAGTATTGTCCATCTCTAAACCAGTCCACCGCCTTGCCGTATTGAGTGGCAGCTTTATCCATGCCTGGCGTTACAGCATAATCTCGTGGGGCATAACCATTTATAGCAATCTTTTGACCTTCACTAAACCAATCATTCTCGTTCATATAATTATATTTCATAATATCAGATGCTGATACATTAAAAATCTTAGATATGGAAGTTGCGGTATCGCCTGCCTTTATAACATACGTAATTGAAGGGAAGTCTTTTACAGGCGATGGATTTTGCGATGTTGAACTATCATTTTTGGGTTGCACAACAGTTAAGGGTATTAATAATTTCTGAGATACTAATAACATTGTTCCTGTTAAATGGTTTATATTTTTAATAGCATCAATTGTAATTCCATATTTTTGAGCTATTAAATACAGGGTATCTCCTTGTTTAACAGTATAAGTTGTAGTCTCAGGTAGTAATTTGATAACTTGTCCAATATTTATATTATTTGTAGTTAGCTTGTTTAAAATCTTAAGATAATCTACTGTTACGTTATTCGTTGTAGCTATTTTCCACAAACTATCTCCACTTTTAACAGTATATGATGTTGTCGTCCCTGCAGCAAATGCCTTTATTGGTGATAGTAACATGGGAATAATCATAGCAGATAATAAAATTTTGTTTACGTTTTTCATTTAGAACACCCCTTCGTCTATGATAGTGTGGCAAAGCATAAATTTTTATTATTACTATAATTTTATCGTATGTTTAGAAGGTATCTTTATATAAATACTGTTGGTGTTTTTGTGGAAACAGAGTTCATATTAGGTATATTAGTAAAAATATATGTAAATATTCTTCTTGACGTGGGGATTTTAAATATTACATTTGGGAACGAGTAAAGGGAAGCTTGAACTGATCTATTTTTATATTTTGTTGAATTTTAAATAAAGGGTATTTTTAAAATTAATTATATGCAATAATTAATGACAAGAGTGCATGTAATGAAAAGATAATATTAATAAAAGAAATAACAATATAATAAGGGGTGAAGTTATGAAAAGTAACGGTATTAAAGGTAATTTATTACTTTTAGTAGTTTTCATGTTAGTATTTATAGTCGGAATGGGAACTTTTACTTTTAAGTCATTAAATAGTACAGTAAATCAGGGTCAAGACAACGTTGCTACTGTCAACAAGTATATTGATTTAGTTGATAACTCTAGAAATATTCAAGTAACCTTAAAAAAACAAGTACAAGCTTGGAAAGATTTATTATTAAGGGGTTCAGACCAAGCAAAATACAGTACGTACTTTACTCAATTCACTGGCTATGACCACGAGGTACTAGTAGGATTAACTGGATTAAAGGCTTCAATGATTTCGTTAGGAATGGATGGGGCTCAAGTTGATAAGATTTCAACTGAACTTAATCAACTTCAGAGTAATTATACTATTGCATTGAAAAGCTATAACAAAACAAATAAAGAAAGTTACAAAATTGTTGATACCTTAGTTAAAGGAATGGATAAACCTCCAACAAACGATATGGATACTTTGGTTAAATCAATAAGAGATAAATCAACTGTCCAAATAGCAAAGATGAATTCGGCATCTAAAAACAATAATAGACAATTAGAATTGTATTTATTTATTATCATGATTATTAGTATTTGTTTAGCAAGTTTACTTACACTTATGACATTACGCACTTATAAAGATATTGAGAAATTTATAAAACAATTTCAGGTTCTTATGCAGAAAGCAGAAGATGGAGATCTTACTATACAAGGAACTGTTTTTTCTAAGAATGAATTAGGAGTTCTAACAATTCGATTTAATAAGTTTATTGAGAACATGAAATTTTTAATTTTGGAAACAAAAAAAATGAGTTCCTTAGTGGCTTCTTCATCAAATGATATCCTTAAAAATTCTGATGAAACCGCTAAAACTTCACAACAAATATCCGAAACAATCTCAGATGTTGCAAACGGTGCAACTACACAGTCCGCATTAGCCCAACAAAGCAATGATATGGTAGTTAGTGTAACAAAAGATTTAAATAAAGTTACTGAAGCTACTAATTATATGAGGGAGCTAGCTATGGGAACAGATAAAATAGTTACACAAGGTATTTCAAGTATTAAATTTCAAAATGCTAAAATGTTAGATAGTAAGAATACTACTGAAGATGTTTCATCATCCATTTTAAATCTCTCAACAAAATCAGCCAAAATAGTAGAATTCGTTGAGGTTATTAATGGTATTTCAGCCCAGACAAATTTGTTGGCCTTAAATGCTTCCATAGAAGCTTCAAGAGCTGGCGAATCAGGTAAAGGATTTGCTATTGTAGCTGATGAAATAAAAAAATTAGCTGAGTCCTCTAGCAGGTCAACTAATAAAATTGAAGAATTGGTTAAAGCAATTCAAAATGGGATGAAAGAAACTGTTATAAAAATGGAAAGATCTCAAAAATCAATGGAGGAGCAAACTGAATCAATAAAAAACACAGAAAATATTTTTTGGAAAATTAAAGATTCAACCTCTAAGGTAACTAGAGAGATTATAAAGGTTTCAGATAAAACTGAAATAATTAATAAGAATTCTCTTTATCTTGAAAAATCAATTAATAATATATCTAATGTAATAGAACAAAATGCTGCCGCAAGTGAAGAAGTTGCGGCAGCAACAGAGGAGCAAGTTTCTTCAATAGAAGAAGTATCTCTATCAATTAGCAGTCTTACAAAATCTTCAGATAAACTTAAACAGTATTTAGCTAAGTATAAAGTTCAATAAAAAAATGTATTTTTAAATATGAACTGTAATAAATTTGTAACTTGTCCCATTTTTGAACCTCGTGCATATCTTACAGTGTGCGGAGGGATGCATATGACTTTAGAGGAAAAACTAAAACAGATACTAGATTATATTGAAGGTGAAGAAAGTAAGCCAGTTGATAATCATAACTACGAAACAAGACTATGGAGCAAAGGATATAGAAAAGGTATGGATATAATCAAAAACTTGATTTTGGCTGTCCTTGACAAGGACGATTAATTATAAACAATATATGAGGAACATAAATTTAAATGTTCCTCATGTATACATTATTCAAGAATATTTCGGCTTAACTTATACCCCCAAATCTTATAATACACGTACTTTAAATTTTATCCATTAATATGAAACTACGTTATTACGTCCACTAGATTTTGCTTTATACAAAGCTTTATCTGCTCTATTAATAAATTCTTCAATTGAATAGAGGTGGCTTGGCATTATTGTTGTAACTCCTAAACTTATTGTAATATAAGGAGAAACACTAGAATATTCATGTTTAAGGGCCAATGTTTCAATATCTTTTCTTAAATTTTCTGCTACTATTATTGCTCCAGTTATATCAGTTTCTGATAAAATTACAGCAAACTCTTCTCCACCAAATCGTGCAACTAAATCTAATGGTCGTTTTACACTAGATACCATAGTTCTTGCAACTTTAATAAGACATTCATCACCTTTTAAATGTCCATAATTATCGTTGTATGCTTTAAAATAATCAATATCTGCCATTATCAATGATAATGGTTTGCCAGAGCGCAGGCTATTTTTAAAGCTAATTTCCAAATACTGATCAAATTGCCTCCTGTTGGAAATGCCCGTAAGGCCATCACAAAATGATAGATTCTCTAATCTGTCATTATCAGCTCTAAGCTCTGACAATTCCTTAATCCTTAGCTGGAGCAATTTAGACTGTTCTTCTACTAATTTTTTTTGATTATATAATTCTATAAAAACTCTAACCTTGGACTGAAGTATTACTGGTTCAATAGGTTTAAAAAGATAGTCTACAGCACCTACTTCGTATCCTTTAAATATACATTTTTGTTCATTACTTATAGCTGTTACAAATATTATGGGTACATACCGTGTCCGGGCATTGCTTCTCATTAATTCTGCGGTCTCAAACCCATCCATATCAGGCATTTGAACATCAAGAAGCACAAGTGCAAAATCATAATCAAGCATTAGGCTTAAGGCCTCATTTCCTGATGTTGCCTTTATAATATTACAATTCATATTTTCAAGTAAACTTTCCAAAACAAACAAGTTCTCCGGCCTATCATCTACAATCAGTATATTAATATTATCTATTTGATTCATTTTCCACCCCCATAAGTTCAAGAAGTTTGGTGCTAATATCTTTAAGTTCAAGTATATAATCCACCTTAGTGATGGCTATTGCAGCCATTGGCATTGAATTTGATTCTGCTGTTTTTGGGTCTTGAACTATTGTTAGTCCGCCTAGTTCTTTTATCCTTTTAAGTCCTTTACTACCATCACGATTTGCACCAGTAAGAATCACTCCTATAAGTCCATTTCCATATACATCAGCTGCTGTCTCAAAAAGTACATCAATAGAAGGTCTAGCATAATTCACCTTCGGTTCAACTGTAAGAGATAACGTCTCATCTTGTTCGATCAATATATGGTAATTAGGAGGGGCGACGTATGCATTTCCTGAGAGTAATTTTTGCTTTTCCTTTGCTTCCACTACATTTACTCTGCATATTTCATTTAGACGTGTAATCATATAATTATCAGAGCGTGCGCATAAATGCTGAACTATTATAATCGGGATATTAAATTCCTCTTTTAAACCCATAAGTACTGTACTAATTGCATCAAACCCTCCAGCAGAGGCACCTATAACTACAGCCTTAAATTTCATATCATCCTCTCCTATTCCATATAATTTATATAAAATATTTTTTTTGATAAATTTTTTCATTATTAATAAATTCTTCAAATCTACCTGAGCTGGTTGAAAATTCAATGCTTTCTTTTGATCCCAAACAAAGAAAACAACCATTAGATAAGCTATCTGAAAATAATTTTATTACACGACTTTGCAACTCCTTGTTAAAATAAATCAGAACATTTCTGCAAATAATAACATGCATTTCACCGAAAACCCCATCTGTTACTAAGTTGTGCTCCGCAAAAGTAATCTTCTTTTTAAGTGACGGTTCAAATATTACAGAGTCATATTGGGCTATATAATAATCTGAAAATGAAGATTTTCCTCCTGCTTGCTGATAATTGTGAGTATATTCTTTAATATCAGAAAGGGGGTAAATTCCATCCTTTGCTTTCTGCAAAACTATCTTATTAAAGTCTGTAGCATAAATCTGTGCCCGATCGTATAATCCTTCTTCTTTTAGTAAAATAGCCATTGAATATATTTCTTCACCGGTAGCACAGCCTGCATGCCATATTCTTATAAAGGGGTATGTTTTTAGTATAGGAATAACATCTTTTCTGAAAGCTCTGTAAAAAGATGGATCCCTAAACATTTCCGTCACATTTATAGAAAAATCAGATAATACTAAATTAAAGAACCCCTTATCATAAAGAATTTTATGCTGCATCTCTGTAATGCTAACAATTCCTTCTACAGACATTCTATAGTTAATCCTACGCTTCATATGAGCACTTGAATAATTTCTGAAATCATATCCATATTTCATATTTATAGCTTCTAGTAAAAGATGTATTTCTATTTCTTCGTTTGTAATTCTTTCCTTAGTTTTATTTTTGGTCATTTGTATAACCACACCCTTAAAAGTGAGATAAGCTTATCCATATCTATAGGCTTTGTTAGATAGTCATCTGCTCCGGCATCAATACATTTTTGTTTGTCATCTTTCATTGCTTTTGCTGTTATTGCAATAATTGGAGTTATATGAAACTGTTCTAGTTTTCTAATTTCACGTATTGCTGTGTATCCATCCATGTCAGGCATCATAATATCCATTAAAATTAAATCTATATCTAAATTTGCATAAAGCTTTTTAATAGCTTCTTCTCCATTGCGTCCTATAACTACGTTCAAGCCTTTTTCTTCAAGTACACTAGTAAGCGCGAATATATTTCTCATATCATCGTCAACCACAAGAATTTTTTTATTGTTTAATGAATCCTTCTTTTCATGCTCCGATTTTATAATTTTAATTTTCTTTTCCTCTATTTTTGAATCCAGATCATGAAGAAATAAGCTTACTTCAGACACAAGCCTTTCCGCAGAGCGTGTTCCTTTAATAATAATGCTCTGAGTATATTTTTGAAGTTCTAACTCCTCATCCTTTGAAAGTTCATTTTCTGTATAAATTATAATTTGTAAATTTGCTATATTTTCATTCTCTAGCTTAGCTAGGAGGTTAAAGCCGGACATATCTTTAATCTTTAAGTCCATTATTAAGCAATCAAATAATTCGGTCTTTAGTAGATTATAAGCTTCTATTCCGCTATCTAATAGTGTTATCTGAAAACCTTTTTTACTTAAGACCTGAACTATATTTTTAACTTCATCTTTATTCTCATCTAGAATAAGGAGCTTTTTAAGCGGCTTTACAATATTATTTTGAATTTTCATAAATACGACCTCAAGACTCTCTACACTCACCGGTTTTTTAAGATACCCTAAAACACTATTCACTTTTTCTGTAGAATTATAATAATCACCGCCAGATATTACATGTATAGAAATATTTTCAGTGTCCTTGTTTCCCTTAAGCTTTTCAACGACTTTCCAACCACTAATATCAGGAAGTCCTATATCCAATAAAATAGCATCTGGCTTATATTTCATTGCAAGATCTATACCCGTTAAGCCATTTTCAGCAATTAAACATTTATAACCCTTTTCGTGAGCAAGTTCTAATAGTGTACTCGCAAATTTTTTATCATCCTCAATGATAAGTATATATTTTTCAAATGAATTTACAATATCCCTATCATCTATATTTTTATGTTCTGATATTTCACTATTTATTAATACATTTCCTTCTACTTGTTTAGTATTTGTGTTGCTATCAATTGTTAGTGATTTCACCTTATGACCATAGTATGGGAGTATTAACGTAAACGTACTACCCTTCTCTCCCTCACTAACCAGATTTATTGAACCTCCAAGAAGTCCCGCTAATTCCTTTGAAATTGAAAGTCCCAGACCAGTACCTCCATACTTTCTGCTGGTAGTGCCATCGGATTGTTTGAATGCTTCAAATATAAGAACTTGCTTGTCATAGGATACTCCAATTCCAGTATCAGTTATGGATACTCCTATGAAGTTCTCAGTGTTACCTTCAACGTTTAAAACGTCATGATCTTTAACCGCGTGGATGGACATGGTGACCCCACCATTACTTGTAAATTTTATTGCATTCGAAAGTAAATTGTTTATAATTTGTTGCACCCTTTGTGAATCAGATACAATGCTATCTGTCAATTCATCTTCAATTTCGACTTTAAAATCAAGCCCCTTTTGTTCTGCTACTGGTCTAAATAATCTATCTACATAGCCTACTAATTCTGACAAATATATTTTTTCGAAATTAACTTCCATTTTTCCTGCTTCTACCTTAGACAAATCTAGAATATCATTAATAAGCTTTAATAAATCGCCACCAGATGAATGTATTGTTTTTGCAAATTCCAACTGTTTAGTACTTAAGGATACAGCATCATTGTTGCCTGCAAGCATCTGTGAAAGAACCAATATACTATTTAACGGAGTCCGAAGTTCATGAGACATATTTGCTAAAAATTCAGATTTATATTTACTTGTAATCTCAAGTGCTTTAGCCTTCTCTTCAAGTTCTTCGTTTACTACGCTGAGCTCTTGCTGTTGATTCCTAAGGTATGTTTCTGATTTCTTTAGTGATTTAGTATGTTCCTCTAATTCCTCATTATTTTGTCTAAGTTCCTCTTGTTGCGACTGTAATTCTTCTGATTGTACCATAGTTTTATGGAGTAGTTCCTTCATTTTAAGTCTTACCTCTGCTGAATGTATGGTAATAGCAATACTGGAACTTACTTTCTCTATAAATTTTAATTGTATCTCAGTAAATTCATTGAAGGAGCCCAATTCAATAATCCCCAAAACTTCATTATCATACACAAATGGTGTAACTAAAATATTTTTAGGCACACAAGCGCCAACTCCAGATGTTATTTTAATATAGTTCTCAGGAACATTTGTAATGACAATGGCTTGCTTTTCCAAAGCAACTTGTCCTATAATTCCTTCCCCGAGTTTTATCTCCTTTGATAAGTCCTCTGGTCTACCGCATGCATAACTTCCAAACAAGTTAAAAGTATCATCATTTGTCTTAATATAAATTACACCGATTTGTGCATTTAAATATTTAGCAATATAAGTAATTATGTTTGTGGATAGTGATATTATATCTTGTTCTCCTCGAATTTTTTCACTTAATTCGACCTCACCTGTTTTTAGCCAACTATGATTTTTATTCTCTATAATAAGTTCCGCAAGCTTAGTCATAAAGGTGTTAAAATACCTAGCCATATCCCCTAACTCATCCTTAGAGTTTGTCTTTAATCTAACATCTAAGTCTGCATCACCCTCAGATATTTTCTTAAATGTATTTGTTACTGTAACAATGGGATTTAAAACCATTCTAAGTAGCGAAATTGAGATAATAATTGTTAGTAAAATTGCTAAAATCCCACCCAAGGACAGTATAATCAAAGTTTGATTTTCCATCTTAACAAGCTTGTCATCCCTTGTCTTAAGCAAATCCTGCTCATCTTTAGTAATATTACTTAGTATTTTTCGCGAATTATCCATTTGCTCTTTACCTTTTCCAGATTGAGCAGTAATTATTAAATCTTTCATCTTAGCCTGACCAATAGTTACTTTTCTTCTAACATCTACTATTTGACTAGACTCCCATTGTAACCATGTTTCATATGATTTATTAAGATTTATCAATTTATCCTGTTGATAATAATTATCTTTGGTAAGCTGTTTAAGCTTGTTATACTGATTCATAGAGTCGATTTTCCCCTTATTAAAAGGTTCCAAGAATTTTTCTTGCCCCGTAAGTGCAAATCCCCTTGCCCCAGTTTCCATATTTAGTAGACTAATAAGCATATTGTCTGACTCTTTTATTATATTATATGATTGAAGGTTAAGATTCACATCCGCACTTTGTTTAGTAAAATTAATATAAGCATATCCAAGTACTGCTAACATTAAAAGAGTTATCATACCAAACCCCAAGAACATCTTTTGACCTATCTTTAACTTCTTTAAAAACACTTTTTTTCCCCCTTAGCTTTTGAATATACTAGTACAGAATAAATTTAGTTTACGAATTTTGCCTAATTATGTAATATGGTAATATTATATCATATTAAAGCATTTTATTAAATTTAAAAAATATATGTTATGTTAAACAAACAAAGAGGGCAACATATGATAAACTAATAAGACTAACAAAACTTACAAGGAAGAGGAGAGGTGTATAAAAATGGAATTTATCAATAGTATATTTAATAAAAAAAATCAAAATGTAATAAATGATTATAAAAATAAACTTCCTGAAGATATACAATACATCGATTCATATATAGATCTAATCAAATTGGCATTAGTAAAGAATAATATAACTACTGTTGAATTATTTTATTCATTTGATGGCAGAGAGTTATTTGATAAGATCAAGAATGAAAATTCATCTAAGAACATTTTAGTTTTATACAAAGGAGATATTGATAATCTAATTGCAAAAAATGGATATATTAATGTATATCACTCAAAACGGGGTAATTACTCTTTAGTTGTTTTTGAACATCAATTTATATATGAGGAATTATTTGGAGTTGAATTATGGAATGATGGAAGTTCAACACCTCAGAAAATACATACATTTAACTGTTACATATCAGAAAAAATTAATTATTTTGCAGGTATGAATTGTAGTGTTATGGGTATAGGTATAGGAAATATTAACAAGAGACAGTATGAAAATTTGATGGAAGATTATCACAAGACAGTTACAACACCCAAAAATAAAACAACCCCAGAAAAAGTAGCAATATATACAAGTATTGCATCTACAATTGGGGCTGGATTGCTTATAGGTTTAAAAATATGGTCAAAAAAAGATAAAAGATAATACATTAAATTCAAGTTATTTTATTAGCAAGAATATGGTATATCAAATCAACAGTAATTGAGAACATCTATATTAATTTATAGGTGTTTTTTTAAAATTTAAAGTAGAATGTGAAAGCTTCCAGTTTATGTTAGGACCCCTAAGGTCAACACTATTTTTAAATTATTTAACTGTGTAATATAATGCTACATAGTATAATGTGGACAATATAGGATAACAATATTAAAAACTGAAAAATTATTATAAATTAATGTATACTTGGGGGTTGATTCTTAAATGTTAGATATGTGGATGTGTGTAAGGAATATAAGGGGAGCTACAGAAGGTAAATTATTTTCAAGTTATGGAGAGATCTTTCGAGTGATTGACAAAACTATATTAACTAGAATGGATAAAGAAATAAGACTATCTGTTAATAAAGAAGAAATAAATAGTTTTTTTAGGAAAATAGAAAAAAGTTATTTAGTCTATGGAGCATGGACTACTAAAGGCTGTAATAATTTTTTAAGAAATTTACTTAACCTAAAGATAAAGAAGAAATTAGGTTATAGGAGAGTAAATCTAGATACTTTTGATGATGTTACTCTTCATAGAATTTATACAGAATTATTATTATATATCTATAAAGTAAGGTCAGATGAACTCCTCATACAATTTTCTACAATAATAAAATATCAATTAGAGTCATTAAACATGATTTATAATAATAAAGATTTAGTTAATTTCGATGAAGAGTTTGAGCAAACATTAGTACAGTTTAGAAAGATATATGAGTTCTGCAATTCGATGGAATCGAAAGCTAAATTAATTGAGGCAGATCATCGAGGTGAAATAATAAAACAACTAATGGAAAAAAGAAGAGAAATAAATAAGCTAAATATATTGATGTTAGATGAAATTAACAAATAAAGTATGCTTCCATACACTTCACTATTCTACACAAGATTTGCAATATATATTTACTATCTTTAGAACCTGGCATGAACAAGTCACAGAAAATGGTAACGTATAGGACAAGCTCTTATTCCTAATAAACAAATAATGTGGGTGCCTATTAGTATTAAGAAATGGAAAGTATGGTAAACTTAAAGAATGTTACAATTTTCCTAAATAAAAGGAGGTATTATAGTTATGAATTTTTATTTCGCACCTATGGAAGGTTTGACTGGGTACATTTATAGAAATGCCCATAATGCTTTCTTCAATAATATAGATAAATACTTTTCACCTTTTATTGTTGCAAATCAAAGCGAAGGTTTTAAAACTCGAGAATTAAATGATATTTTGCCTGAAAACAACCAAGGACTAGTTTTGATTCCACAATTACTAACCAATAATGCAAAAGATTTTATTCATACTTCTAAGAAAATAAAGCTGCTGGGATATAATGAGATCAATTTAAATTTGGGATGTCCTTCTGGAACTGTAGTTTCAAAAAATAAAGGGTCCGGATTTCTTTCAAAAAGAGAAGAACTTGATGTGTTTTTAGAGGAAATCTTTTCTCAGTCCATAACAAAAATATCATTAAAAACTAGAATAGGAAAAGACCAACCTGAAGAATTTTATGATTTAATTCAAATATTTAACAAATACCCTATAGAAGAGCTTATTATTCATCCAAGGATTCAAAAAGATTTTTATAAAAATAAGCCTAATCTGAAAATTTTTAAGGAGGCCTTAATTTTAAGTAAAAATCCTGTTTGCTATAATGGTGACATTTTTACAATCAAAGATTACATGGAGTTTTCGGCCGAGTTCCCTAGTGTAGATACTTTAATGTTTGGCAGGGGGTTATTAGCAAATCCAGGACTGATCAGTGATATTACAAATAATATTAAACTAGAAAAAAAATCACTAAAAGACTTACATGATAAAATTTATGAAGATTATAAAAGAATACTCTTTGGAGATAGGAATGTCTTGTTTAAAATGAAAGAATTATGGTTTTATATGATTACGGTGTTTTCTGATAATGCAAAATATGCAAAAAAAATTAAGAAATCAGAAAGATTATATGATTATAATGAAGCTGTTTCAAGCTTATTCAGAGAACAGGATGTTTTAGAAAACTGCTATTTTTATGAGATGAATTCTTCTAATAGAAAGTAAAAAAGCGAGGCTTTTACTACGAGTTTTGGGATATTGACATACGGAAAATGGAATTTAAGCAGTTAGGAAAGGAGTAAATGAGAAAAATGAAGTATTTGGTTATTGGAGCAGGTGGTACGGGAGGATGCGTTGGATCCTATATGGCGGAAGCGGGCAAAGATGTTACGTTGATTGCCAGAGGTAAACATCTCGAAAGTATTCAGAAAAATGGACTTAAGGTAGAAACTACTTGGAAAGGGAATTATACTGTTTCACCGATAAAAGCATATGATATGGAACATTATCAGGGACAACCAGATGTGATTTTTGTTTGTGTGAAGGGTTATTCTCTGGGGGATACAGTTCCCTTTATTAAACGGGTTGCCCATAAGGATACCGTGGTTATTCCGATACTAAACATTTATGGAACCGGCGGAAAATTGCAGAAAATGCTACCGAAACTTTTAGTTACGGACGGTTGCATTTATATATCTGCCAATATTAAAGAGCCTGGAATTCTTCTGATGCATGGTGAAATCTTCAGAATTGTTTATGGCATCCGTAACACATTAGAATACAGACCCGTTTTAAAACAGATAGAGCAGGATTTGAAAGAGAGTAATATTATTGGAGTTTTATCAGATGATATCAAGAGAGATGCTTTGCAAAAATTTTCTTATGTCTCAGCAATGGCAGCTTGTGGCTTATATTATGATGCGGAAGCAGCACTTATGCAGAAACCGGGGAAAATCAGAGATACTTTTGTTGCCCTAATCAAGGAAATAGATGCTCTGGCTGTAGCTATGGGGATATATTTTACGGTAGATATAGTGCAGATTAATTTAGAAATTTTGGATAAACTTGCTCCTACGGCATCGACATCCATGCAAAGGGATATTGTTCAAGGAAAAAAGTCAGAACTTGATGGGCTTATATTTGAAGTAGTTCGTATGGGTGAAAAATACGGGGTACGTGTGCAAACGTATAAGAAGATAACAGAAAAATTCAGTAATTTATTAAATATAGAGAGAAAATGAAAAAAGGAAAGGAAAGATAAGGAATAATTAAAAGTACTTGTAAAGAAGGAATATGATTCCTTTTATAGAATTATATTGTATATGATAGTTCTGTAGAGGGGAGGGAAAGGGAAAATGGATTGTGAAGAAGAAATGGATTGGAAAGAACAACTAGCTTTGCAGTTTAGAGTATTAACAATTGATACTAATATTATTAGTAAGGCAATGCAAAATTTTGTTGATATTTTTAATGGAAGTTTGGACAAGTATAATGTAAAANATGTCCAAGCAACAACAGATTCAAAGAGTTATATTGACATACAAGGTTATAAAAAAATTAAAATAGGTTATTACGATGATAAAATTACTTTTAGTAGCATTGATAAAAATGGTCGTGATGATATGGTGTATATTAATTTAAGGATTGTTAAAGAATTAGGAAGATATTTAATTATTTATGTTAATGCTAAAGAAAGTAACCCACAATTGAAAGATTTTATTGATGAAAATACTATTGATGAAATTTTTAAAAACCTAATTCAAGCTAATATACAAGTTACAAGGATATAAAGATTATTAAACCGTTAATATTTAAAATTGAATAAATGGCAAAAGCTATACAAACGGCCACTGTGCCTAGAAAATATTTTAAGGATAAAGTTGATTTGGAGCATAGAGAATATAAATAACATTAAGGAGCTTAGTGATAGGCTTCTTATTTATTGCCTAAAATCAAGGATATTTATTATGAAGGTTATCAATATATTTGCAAGTTTATTTATTCTATATCATCTAAGGTTAACTTGACATAGTAATAAAATAAATGAAATGTGCTATTAAATAACTAAGTTGAAAGAAATGTAAAAGTAAGTTACTATTAAAGTATAAGCTAAAGAGGAGAGGTTCATTAGATGACTAATAAATTTAAAAACTGTTACGCTAACATCATCAAAGTAATTATTATTATGATTGGCGCAACACTGTATTCAATTGGTCTGGAAATATTTTTAATACCAAACCACATAATTGATGGGGGCGTGGTTGGAATATCAATCATGGCAAATCATTTTACCGGCGTACCACTGGGGGTACTTACACTTGTACTAAATATACCATTTTTCATAATTGGATATAAACAAATTGGAAAGACATTTGCTATATCAACTATATTTTCTGT
>JGI24146J20443_1001487_pt1 | contig 14365 bp, 10 predicted proteins | sample BarGraIncub1131A_FD_20443 | JGI IMG/M metagenome (IMG submission 20443) | reverse complement strand
GTTGTAAGAAAATGTAGGGGCCGCCCTTGTGGCCGCCCATGGAAAACATAAAAAATCTTCATTACTCGTGGGCGGCCACAAGGGCGGCCCCTACATTTTCTGTGATTCTGCCCTGGAGAGCCACAAGCCCTCCCTACATCACCAACATTATCGTACAATAGAACCATTCTTAACTAAAATTACTTGGAATACTAGCTGTTTTAAACTTGAAATACTTTGGTTTGGTTTGGGATGTGAGATTCTGAATTTGGTTGTTGAAGAATCTCTAGGGTAAAATAAAAGCTGTCAGATCCTGACAGCTTTTATTTTTTTATACGAATATTGCTATTGATATTTATCCCCTACGGGTAATTTTAAACAGTTTTTTAGTTGATACTTTGAAAAAGAGAGAAGGATACACTGCCTCAAAGATAATCACTAAAAGTGCCTAAACTTTATCTTTTAGAAATTTTAATACTCAGAAAGTGTATTTATAGGCATTGAGAATTTGCTTTTCTACAGTAAGAATTAAAACTGAACGCGTACCTTCAAGAGGTATAATTGCAGGAGGACAATCACTTGAAAAAGAGGGGAATTCTCTGAGTATCCCTTGTGAGTTAAAAAGCAATAAATGGTTGTTCCCTGTAGTAATTAAATAATATTTCTTATTATCAGGAGCTGTAAAAACCAATGGTTGGAAACGTGGGAATGACGACAGATCATATTCGAAAATGATCTCTTTCTGAAGGTTGAAAACAGTAAACCGGGCCTGATCCAGATAAATATAATCTGTTTTCCCATTGTTCTCATATTGATCTAGCAGGAAAAATGGATGGGTAATAACTGTTTCGAAGGGTAGTTTATCAAAAGCCCCATCCTTCCTGATGTACAATAAATCCCCATCGGCTGCTGCACAAACAATATCTCCTTTATACGATAGTCGATTAGGCCAGATTTGAGTGTTTTTTGATATGGGGGGGACTTTATCAAAATTTCCGACAGAAAAGCCATTTATATCAGTGATTTTGATACGTCCTGCTTCGTCAATAATGGTCAACAGTTTCCGGCCATTGTGATCTATTATTTCGACAGGTTTAGTAACACGTGCTTTCATATCTACCGTTATCCATCCAGCCTGTTTTTTCCCCTTAACTGAAATTGCCTGAATATTATTTTTTGAGGTTGATAAGAAAAAAGTAAGGCCATCTTTACCTGTTGAATAGGGTGTTAAACCATTCGTGGCATTAAAAGGTATTTTTAAAGGGAATCCGTTCTCATATTCTCCTTTAATGTTCAGAAGGTAAATCAATTCAGAGGAATTAAATGCAATACATTTGTGTCCCTGAAAATCAATAGGTCGTATATCTCCAAGTATATGTCCTCCTGTAATATGACTCCACTCGACACCTCCTTTATCGTTGATACACCATATTTTGTTGTTCACGTCCATCAAAAATGAAAAAGTTCCATTTTCTGATTTAACCACAAGAGGGCCACTTTTTACATTACCTATGAATGAAACCCATACCGGGGTAGGTTGATTTGAAACCTGTTCGACAGGTAATGGTGCATTTGTGACCAGGCTTGAGGTATCGTTTGCAATACAGATACTGGTGTAAAAAAGTTTATTTTCTAATGAAAATTCAGTAGACAGAAATTTTGCAGACCTGATCGCATGCATTATAGGATAGTTTTGTTTGTCTCCCGGGATCAGTAATGTTGTAATCTGCCGTATTATCTGTGTCAGATCTGAATAGACCCAGATATTGGAAGTGCCTGAGATATAATTTCTGAAGTTTTGAAATGTTGGTGAAGCAGAAAGTGTGTTCTTTGACGTATAGCTGCTTAAAAAAGCAGTCATTGCATTTACAGATCGTGCAAAAACAACATAGTCTCCGGCTATAGCAAAATAGTATTTCTTCGCGTCAGGGAAAAGGCTTCCATATATGAATGGAAGCAATGACGGATATTCTATGACATGAATTGTGATGCCATTGAAAAACATTGAATTCCTTTTGGCCAGAATTGAAAGCGAAGCTTCGGCCTGACCGGGACTACTGGTTTTAAAATAAGCATAAACATTCTCTTCTTCTGACAGCGAAAGGTTATTTGTAATGGCAACGCCCATTTCGTCTTTTATCCACCCCGTTAAGGTTTGTTCGGCATTGATGTTAAAACTATCCGAAATGGCTTTGAGTTTATTTTCAAAAGGTTCCAGTTTTGATTGTTTCTTTAATTGAAACTTCAACCGACGGAATATTGTTTTATAGTCTTTGAATCCAATGTTGATGAATCCTGCAGTATTTCCCGGCAAAAGAATATCCACATTACTTGGTCTTGTTTGTTGATCGTTAAATAGATTGAGATATGTATTTGATGAATCACCTACTGAAGAAAATCCGTTCATAAGAATTTCTTTTTCTTTGAACAGAATGTCAAGTTCAGTCCAGTCACTGAATCTGCTGATGCCTGAAATATTTACAAGATTTCTGGCATCTAGTTGATTATTGAGTAAGCTGGGAAGATTATGATAATTTACATAAAGAACAGCGTGAGCATTTAAACTCTCAGTACGGCTCACTCTTACAAATGCCCGCTGATTCGTTATGCTTTCTCCGGACTGAAGCATGAGGATTGCTTCGTTAATCAGGCTTGTATTGTCTGTCGCAAAAAGAATGCCTTGCATTAATACAAGATTTATGACATTTTCTTTTTGTTGTGTAGCTCCAGTGCTTTTGAAAATTATCTTTCTTATATTGACTCCTGCAAAGTCTCGGATCAGGATCTGAATTTTAGTTCCGAAATACTTGTAAATAAATGGATTTAAGTCTTTGTCATGGATTGCATGACCTGTTTGAATTGTAAAAAGAAGTCCGGCTCCACCTTCGTGCAGAGGGTGAAGTGAGATATATAAAGGATATTTTTTTATTGCATACGCAAATCTTGCATTCTGTGCTGCTAATTTGATGAAGTTATTAAACTGTGTTCCCAGGTTTTCATATTCTTTTTCACGAATAAAGTTCTTCCAGATTTCACTTTTTGAGATTAAAGGCCATGTTTGATTTAAGGTGTTAATTTTTAAAATAATGGCGGCATCGTTGGGGATAGCATTGATAGCCGGCACCTCCTTTTGTGACCAATATAAATTATAAAAGAATGGTGATGCAATCAATACGATAATGATAAAAACCGTGATAATTGCAAGTATCGGTTTGAGCCTAAAGAGTGTTAAAAGTTTTTTGCGTATACTGGTCAAAGTCTTGAATTTGGATATCAAAGTTACAAATGGAATTTGATTTGGAGTGTTTATTTATTAATAAACTGTTTAAATTTAGGTTTTCTTTTGTCCGTAGGGCATTAATATCAATAGAAATGTAGTTGTCTCCTTTTTTTTGCCCGTAGGGCATTCACTTTAAGGGTTAATCCCCTACGGGGAAAAGATTAGAGATGAAGATTTCTCTATTGATATTTATCCCCTACGGGGAAATTTATACAGTTTCAAATAAAAAAGGTTCTGTGATTCTGCCCTGGAGAGCTACAAGCCCTCCCTATATCACCAACATTAGCGAACAATAGAACCATAAAAAATAAACACGAAAATATAAATGTTGTTCAGAAGAGTTACAGTGGAGGTAATAGTTGAAAAGTTATCCGATGGAGTGGTGAAACCCCGATTTCTTTAATTGCCTGCCTGTGCGATTTAGTAGGATACCCCTTGTTTTTGTTCCAGTTGTAAAGTGGATATTGTTGATGAAAATCTTCCATCAGTTCGTCACGATATGTCTTAGCAAGTATAGATGCAGCTGCAATAGATTGAAACCGTGAATCACCTTTTATAAAACATTGATGTTGAATTCCGGGGTAAGGCTTAAATCTGTTCCCGTCAACAAGTAATAATTCAGGTTGCTGATGGAGCTGACTTACGGCTTTATGCATTGCACAATAGGTCGCCTGAAGGATATTGATTTCATCGATCTGATTATTATCCACGACTCCGATTGCCCATGCGAATGCGTTTAATTTTATTCTTTCACAAATCCTTACACGTTGTAAAGCCGTGAGCTTTTTAGAATCGTTCAGTTCAGGATCGTTAAAATCTTTTGGTAAAATAACTGCTGCAGCCACTACAGGTCCTGCCAGACAACCTCTTCCGGCTTCATCTATGCCTGCTTCAATTAGACTATTCTGAAATTTAGTCGCTAATGGTTGAATTGGTAATTTCATCTTATTTAATTAAATACCTACAATTCGTGATATTATGACTGCTATGGTTAATATCCATAAAAACAACTCTGACCGCCTCGGATTCTTGCGATTCAGCAATGCATAGTTGATGATGATGGTAGCTGGAATTGTAAAGAAAATAATGTGATATCCGGATTGCTGATTTGCATACAGAAATGAAAGTATGGCAATCAGAAATATGAAAATTATTACCCAGTATTTGCGTCTGATTGCAATTACTTTTTCATTGATATGATTCATTAAATTGGATAATGATCCCAGAAAGATCAAAGCAATTAATCCCCATATAATATAAGCTGAGTGACTAAGCTGAACTTTAAAATGTTCAGGATAACCGAAAAACTGTTTAATCGATTTCCAAATCACCATCTCCTGATTGTTCCAAAAGAAATAGAACCAGACAAAGAGACAAGCTGCTGCTAAACCAACAAATGAAATGATCCATTCACGCCATGATATGACACGATAAACCAGATAACTGATCCAGATTAAAAGGAAAAAAAATATCGCGGGAAAGTAAAAGAATGAAGCAACTGTGATAAAAAAGGATGCGTTGAAACATTCAGTGAAAGGATCTTTCAGCTCGAACATAAATAATAGCTCAGCTATACCCAGTAATATGAATAATGATGCAATCAATGGAGCTGACAGTTGGGTAAGAGAATGTGTGCTGCCGGTCAGCAAAATGAAAATATAGGCGGGAAGAAGATTGTTTCTTAGAGAAAGGTTGTTTCTGATTAGTACCCAATTGAGAACAATTGCCTGTAATGACACCAAAAGAATTGCAATAAAGGAGATCAGGACAGGATATGGAGAAATCAGATTAAAAATAAAGTGATAAAGCCCTGTATCAAAATTAGCGGGTGCCTGAATAATTCCATTGCCAAATGAACTGTACCATAATCCAAAAAATAATGGGAGGATTAGGAGGAATTGGATTGGAGATTGGCTACGGAATATTCTTAACAGCATTTTTTTAAAAATTAATGCAAATCAAATCCTATATCGCTACGGAAATGTTTTGTAAGGTAATCAATATTTTTTGAAGCCTGATATGATTTTTCAAGTGCCTCATCCATCGTGTCTCCGAATGAAGTGACAGACAACACTCGTCCACCATCTGTTACAATAGTGTTATTAACTGTTTTTGTCCCGGCATGGAAAAACAGGGTGTCTTGGGGAGCTTCAGTAATGTTCATTTTTATCCCTTTCTGATAAGCATCTGGATAACCTTTAGAAACCAACATTACCGAAGCAACAAACCGGGGATCAATTTCGAGATCAATCTGATCGAGTGTCTGGTTAGCAATTGCATCAAAGACATCAAGAATATCATTTTTGATCCTTGGGAAAACAGATTCAGTTTCAGGGTCACCCATTCGGGCATTGTATTCAATGACAAATGGTTCTCCATCAACTTTTATCAAACCGAAGAATATGAAACCTTTGTACTCGATTCCTTCACTGATTAATCCATCGATTGTGGGCTTGACAATTCTCTCTTCAACCTTTTTCATGAATATTTCATCAGCAAAAGGAACCGGTGAAACTGATCCCATCCCTCCGGTGTTAGGACCTGAATCTTTTTCTCCGATTTTTTTATAATCTTTGGCTACTGGAAGAAGTTTATAAGATTTTCCATCAGATAAAGCAAATACCGAACATTCGATGCCATCCAGAAACGCCTCAATAACAACTTTAGCTGAGGCACTGCCAAATTTTGCATTTTGAATCATGTCTGAAAGTTCTTGTTGTGCTTCCTGTAAATCAGGGCAGATCACTACACCTTTACCGGAAGCCAGACCATCAGCTTTTAGAACATAAGGTGCCTTTAATGTTTGAAGGAAAGCAATTCCTTCTTCAAAATTTTCTTTATAAAATGTTTTATATGCTGCTGTAGGTATTGCATGTCGTTGCATAAAGGCCTTCGCGTAATCTTTGCTGCCTTCAAGTAATGCTCCTTTTCTGATAGGACCGATCACTTTTATTTTAGATAATTCAGGATGAGACAAAAAATAATCATGGATGCCTTCTACCAATGGAGCTTCAGGACCAACTATGATCATTTCTATAGCATGACTGAGCGCAAAAGCTCCTATTGCAGGGAAATCGTTTAAAGAAAGCACAATATTTTGTCCACAATCCTTTGTTCCGGCATTACCCGGAGCAATGTATAGCGCAGACAATTTTTTGCTTTGAGCAATTTTCCAGGCGATAGCATGTTCTCTTCCTCCGGAGCCTAGCAATAATATATTCATCTTTTAGCTTTATTTTTTGCAAAGTAACAAAAAATCCTGCTCTTTGCCATAATAATAGCCAATATGGTATGATCGGAATAGTCCAAAATTTACATAAATCTGTTATTTTTAAGCTATATTTGCAATAGATATTTTTAAAACTTGTTTCACCTGTAAAAATATTTTCACCAGTTCCGAAAATTCTTATATTTGAATGTTGTACAGATGCAGTTTATCGTCATCAAAACAGGATTCAGATAAAAGGCAGTTCCACCGGCTCCATTAAAAAAGATATTATGAAGCTTAAGCTCACAAAGGTCAGAATCAACAAATACAAGAGTTTCAACAAGGAACAGGAGATTGATATTGACGAAAAAGTCACAGTCTTAGTTGGGAAAAATGAGTCAGGGAAAACTGCATTTCTCGAAGCTGTTGCCAAGATTAATTACTTTGAGAACAATCCTTTCTTCAAGTTGAATACCATTGGAGACTATCCGCGTAATGAACTTATTCGTTTTAAGAATTCAGGTGAGGATACTGAAGCACTTCGATGTAATTTTGATATCAGCAAAGAGATGATGCAGGTGATTGAATATGATCTGGGTAAAGATGTGCTCCAGAGTCGTTCATTCACTTATGGCATCAGCTATATGGGCAAAACTCACTGGTTTGGACTGAAAGTCAATGAACGTAAATTTCTGGATCAGTTTTATCAAAGGTATACGATCAATGACGATCTTCAATCTCAGTTGCGCAATGTCCGCAACGTTACTGAACTGATGCAGCTTTGTGATGTAAAAAGACAAGATGCTGTTCTTACGAAGATGGCAGAAGATTTGCGTGAAAAGATCTATTCAAAAGGCTATGCCTGGAGCAACCCAATCAAGGGTTATATTGCAAAAAACTATCTTAAACCTGCAATACCCTACTTTTGGTATTTTGATGAATATTATTTACTGCCAACTAGAATCAGTATCAGGGATTTAAAAAACCCACCCAAAGATGATGAAATGTTACGGATCTCACGTGCCTTTTTTGATCTTGCTAAAATTGATATTGATAAGCTACTTGAGGCTGATGATTTCGAAAGTTATCTTGCTGATCTGGAGGCAACTGCTAATGATGTAACAAATTATATTTTCAAATACTGGACCACCGAAAAGGATCTGGAAATTAAATTTGAAATTGAAAGTGTTAAGGAGACTAAAGACAAAATTCTACATATCAGAATCCGTAATACAACAAGAAGAATAACACTCCCATTGCGCAACAGGAGTAAAGGGCTTAATATGTTTTTTTCTTTTGTTGTTTGGTTTAGTAAAGTCAAAAACATGGTAGGTGATAATCTTGTGCTTTTGCTTGATGAGCCCGGATTGAGTCTTCATGCATCTGCCCAGGCTGATTTACTGAGATTTATTGAGGATCTTTCAATCGATCACCAGGTTATATATTCTACTCATTCTCCCTTTCTTATCAACCCTTCACGACTTGACCGGGTAAGAACAGTTACCGACACAGTCGAAGGGAGCACAATATCGGATATGATTTTAGAAAATGATCCCGATACCTTATTTCCTTTACAGGCTGCTATAGGATTTGATATTTCGCAGAATCTCTTTAATAACAAGCGAAACCTGTTGGTTGAAGATCCTGCTGATCTGATCCTGCTCAATCTGATGTCGGGTACTTTGAAATCTATGAGCCGTACCGGACTTAAAGAAGGAATAACTATTATGCCTATAGGTGGATTGGAAAAACTGGCAACTTTTCTGCTTTTGTTGAAGAGTACAAAAAACAACATGGTCTGTCTGATGCCAACAGCAAGTGTATCTAAAACCAAAACGAAACAAGACACTGAATTATGGGACCAGTTCATTAATGGAAAGAGTTTTCGGTTCTACGATCAGTATTGTCAGGTGAACCAGGCCAGTATTGAAGATCTTTTTGAACATAATGAAATAGCGCTTGCTTTAATGAGTGCATATGGAACCAAAGTTGCAGAATCTTTTAAACCTGTGGAAGGGGAGGGGCTTATAACGCAGTTACAGTCTACTATTGGTCGCGATAGTTTTGACAGACTACGCATAGCACGTGAGCTGGCTTTGTTGCCAAACATAAAGCAAAACATTTCAGAGAAAACCTTTAACCGGTTTGAAAAACTATCGCCCTTGTGGCCGCCCATGGAAAACATAAAAAATCTTCATTACTCGTGGGCGGCCACAAGGGCGGCCCCTACATTTTCTGTGATTCTGCCCTGGAGAGCTACATGCCCTCCCTACATCACAACATTATCGTACAATAGAACCTTATACTATAAGTTCATGATTATATTTTAGAGGAGATACTAAAAGTCAGTTTATTGTAGAGACGCAATATTTTGCGTCTTAATATGTGTAGATTGCATTATCTTTGAGACGCAAAATATTGCGTCTCTACAAGTTTGGATATTTAATTTGCTTAAATACCCTTATTTTGGACATCTTATGATAAAGTTTCTAAAATAATGGCCCAAATGGACGTATAAAAAACCTATACTCTTGAAAATAGCTGTCAATACACGGTTGCTCATAAAAAACAAACTTGAAGGAATTGGCTGGTTTTGTTTTGAAACTTTGAGCCTTATTGTGAAACAGCATCCAGAACATGATTTCTATTTTATTTTCGACCGCCCTTATGATTCTTCATTTGTATTTGCGCCAAATGTAAAAGCAATAGTCGCGCCGCCCCAGGCAAGGCATCCTGTCTTGTATTTCATCTGGTTTGAACTGGTTATACCAAGGATTCTAAAAAAGATCGGGGCAGATTTATTCCTTTCTCCCGATGGCTATCTCTCTTTAAGAAGCAACATTAAACAGGTAGTGGTAATGCACGATCTTAACTTTGAACATTATCCAAAAGATCTTCCATTTCTTGAGAGTTGGTATTACCGGAAATTCTTTCCCAAATATGCACATAAAGCTAGTCGTATTGCAACAGTCAGTGCGTATTCGAAATCAGATATTATTAAATTTTATCACATTGATGCTGAAAAGATTGATGTAGTATATAATGGTACAAACCGGATCTTCCAACCGGTTTCCGAATTGGAAATGCAAGAGACCCGGACAAAACACGCAATGGGTTGTGACTATTTTATCTGTGTGGGTTCGGTTCACAAACGCAAAAACATAGCGAACCTGTTGAAAGCGTTTGAACTTTTCAAATCTGAGCAAAGTACTGATGTCAAACTACTGTTTGTGGGACAGAAAAGATGGTGGACTAAGGAAATGCAACTGACTCTCAACCATATGACCTATATGTCAGATGTTATATTTACAGGAAGAGTTGAAACCGAAGTTTTGAATGTATTGATTGGATCTGCTTTAGCACTGACATATGTTTCCTATCATGAAGGCTTTGGAATTCCTATTGTAGAGGCTTTTTGCTGTGAAACACCTGTGATTACTTCTGCGATTACCTCAATGCCGGAAGTGGCCGGAGATGCAGCTTTATTGATTGATCCATTTTCACCGGAATCAGTCGCTCAGGCAATGACGAGAATTTACACTGAAGTTGACTTGAGAAAAGAGCTGATTGAGAAAGGTCGTGAACGCAGAAAACTTTTCTCATGGCAAAAAACGGCTGATGCATTATGGCAGTGTATTGAAAAGGCTATATCACATTGACTTCCATCTCAAGGTCTATTCCAAATTTTGCTTTTATTGAAGATTGTATAGCAGTTGCAAGCTCCAACATCTCAGATCCTGTGGCTTGACCATAATTCACCAAAACCAATGCCTGATGAGCATGTACACCGACATCTCCTTTTCTGTAACCTTTCCAACCACATTGTTCTATCATCCATCCGGCAGCCAACTTATAACTGCCATCATTTAAAGCATAAGCTACAATTCCCGGAAATGAATCACGTAATCGTTCGTACTGAAAGGCATCAATTGTAGGATTTTTAAAAAAGCTACCTGCGTTTCCCATAACCAAAGGATCGGGTAATTTGCTTGAGCGGATAGAGATTACTGCATTCCGAATTGCACTAATTGACAAACTGCTGACACCCGTACTCGCAAGCTCTGCAGTGATCGCGCCATATTGAGTATGAAAAACCGGATTTTGCGAAAGGCTGAAAGTTACAGAAATAATGATGTATCTTCCTTTGGCAGAATACTTGAAAATACTTTCACGATACCCAAAGTGACATTCAGTATTTGTCAAAACGCAGATCTGCCCTGTATTCCGATCATAAACCGTAACATGATCAATGGTATCTTTGACTTCAACACCATAAGCCCCGATATTCTGAACAGGACAAGTTCCAACTACACCGGGAATGAGTGAAAGATTCTCAAGTCCCGCATATCCTTTATTAACACAAAAAGAAACAAAGTTATCCCAATCTTCTCCGGCACCGGCTGTAACCAGAACTGTTTCATTGTTTTGATGATCAACTGAAATCCCTTTAAAATCTATCTTAACAACTAACCCTTCATAATCTTTAGTAAAAAGCATATTACTGCCACCGCCCAGTATCAAAACCGGAAGTCCGTTAACCAAAGGATGATTCACTGCTTCAGATAATTCCTCAACGGTCGAAACCCTTACAAAATAACGGGCTTTTGCTTCAATGCCAAATGTAGTATATGGTTTTACAGAACAATTCTCTATTAAATTCATAACATTTTGCTTTACTTGCAAAGGTATGGAATTATTTCTGAAGGGTTTTGTTATCTTTGTTCATGCGTCAACCATTAGCCATCATTTCGGTAATTAATGACCTGTTCAGTGACCAACGGGTTCACCGTACTGCTTTAACTTTGAAACAATCAGGATACGATGTTTTGCTTGTTGGGAGGGAAAGAAGAAAAAGTCCTTCAATATCACCAAGGGAATACGAGACCCACCGAATGGTGCTTTTATTTGAAAAGGGTCCATTCTTTTATGCTGAATTCAATCTGCGCCTGTTTTTCTTTCTTCTGACACATAAAGCTTCACTCCTGATCAGCAATGACCTGGATACTTTACTGCCCAATTTTCTCATACAAAAACTACGAAAAACTCAGCTTGTTTATGATGCGCATGAATACTTCACAGGAGTTCCGGAACTGATAAAACGCCCTTTTGTTCAAAGGATTTGGAAAAGAATAGAACGAAAAATCATGCCTTCGATAACGCATATGGTTACCGTTAATGATTCGATTGCAGCCTTGTATCAAAAGGAATATGGCATTGTTCCACTGGTGATCAGAAATATTCCTCTCGCTAAAAAAGCAGAATTCGGTTACATACCTAGTCGATTTGATTTAGAACTTTCAGATGACAAAAAGGTCATATTGTTACAGGGTGCAGGCATCAACATCAACAGGGGCGCAGAAGAGGCCGTTTTAGCAATGCAATTTACAGAAGATGCAATCTTATTGATAATCGGCGATGGTGATGTAATACCAACCTTAAAATCGATGGTTATTGATTTAAACCTTGTGGAAAAGGTCAGATTTCTGCCTCGTCAACCACTTGAACGATTAGCTGCTTATACAGCGATGGCTGATATTGGGATCACATTTGACAAAGACACAAATATCAATTACCGCTACAGTCTTCCAAATAAGTTGTTTGATTATATTCAGGCCGGACTACCGGTGCTTGCCACTCCCCTGCCTGAAGTCAAAAAAATCATAGAAAAATATGGTTGTGGCACATTTATTGAAAATCATAATCCGCAACATATTGCTGCATGTTTTACACAAATCCTGAATGATGATCAGATTCTCAGTGAATACAGGACAAATGCATTAAAAGCAGCAATATTGTTAAATGGGGAAACTGAACAATTGAAACTGCTATCTTTGTTTACACAAATCAAAGGTTAGCACATTTTAAAATCAGAATGAGCGATTTACATCTACATATTATTGCTTTTGATATACCATATCCACCAACTTATGGTGGCGTAATCGACGTGCTTTATCAAATTAAGGCGTTCAGTGAAGCAGGTGTCAAGGTTCATCTACATGCTTTTGAATATGGGAAAGGACAACGCTCAAAGGAACTTGAAAAATTATGTTTCCAGGTTAATTACTATTCACGGAAAACAGGAATTATTTCTTCATTTGGTTTGAAACCTTATATCACAGTCAGCAGAAGATCTTCGTTATTGATAAAAGAACTGATCAAAGACAACTACCCAATTCTTTTTGAAGGTTTGCATTCCTGTTATTACATCAAAGACAAAAGACTGAGCGCAAGATTTAAACTTGTCAGGACCACCAATATTGAACACCGGTATTATGCAAATCTGGCATTAGCCGAAAGAAACATCTTCAAAAAAATATATTATTCAATAGCCGCTTTAAAACTCTTGTATTATCAGGAGGTCATCAGATATGCAGACATCATATTGCCTGTTTCAGATAAAGATGCAACTTATTTTCAAAATATTTTCCATTCCACTAAGGTTCATACACTGCCATGCTTTCATGCAAACCACTGGACAACAAATGAAAGAGGGGGTGGTAATTATGTGTTGTTTCACGGCAATCTGGAAGTAGCAGAAAATGAGAGGGCTGCTATTTATCTGTTGAAGAAAGTCATGAACGATATCGACTATCCATTTATCATTGCCGGTAAATCTCCATCAAAACACTTGCTACGTATGGCCGGTAATTATCCAAATGTGACCATTAAGGCTTCACCGGATGAAAAGACTATGGCGGATCTCATCAGTCAAGCCCATATAAACCTGGCAATTACTTTCCAGGCAACCGGACTAAAGTTAAAACTTCTGAATGCTTTGTACAATGGGAGTTTTGTTGTGGTCAACAACAAAATATTGCATGGAACCGGATTGGATGAGTTATGTTTTATTGCAAACACTGCTCTGGAAATGAAGAAAAAGGTACAGTTTCTGATCAAATCCGAATATCATTCAACTGAAGATAATAGGAATATAAGTATTTTGACTGAAAAATATGATAACCAAAAAAATGCTATAAATCTGGTAACATTGATTAAAGCAGAAATGTTAGAATAAACAAATCATATTTAAATATCCTTACCCCCCGATGGCTGTGGCTTTTCATCTTCATCGGTATCATCTATATCATCGGATTGAAACCGCGGAGTATATGATGAAGCGTTGTCTTCGGTTTCATAAGATAATACTTCAACTACACGCCCATTGATACACTTTAATATCCTGCCTGGATATTGTTTAATCAGATTATAATTATGTGTAGCCATCAGGACAGCACTCCCGGTTCTACTTATTTCAAGCAGCAACTCCATAATTCCTGCTGAAGTCTCCGGATCGAGGTTTCCCGTAGGTTCATCTGCAAGTATCAATTTGGGACTATTGATTAAAGAGCGGGCAATACATATACGTTGTTGTTCACCTCCTGAGAGTTGATGAGGCATCTTATGTCCTTTTGTCGTTAAACCAACCATTTTAAGGACCTCATGAAGACGGGTTTCCATTTCAGACTTATCGTTCCATCCTGTTGCTTTCATTACAAACAACAAATTCTCGTTAATACTACGGTCTGTAAGCAATTGAAAATCCTGAAATACGATACCTATTTTTCTCCTTAGAAAAGGTATCTCCTTTGGGTTAATATTTAATAAATTGTAACCGGCAACTGACGCCTGTCCATCGATAACCGGGATTTCGGCATAAAGTGTTTTAAGAAGACTACTTTTTCCGGTACCCGTTTTACCAATTAGATATAGAAACTCTCCACTGTTACAATTGATAGATACCTTTGTAAGCACCAACGCATTTTTCTGGAAGACTGAAACATCCTTTAAATCAATAATTTTAACTGAATCCATTTTGTTTATTTTACTCGTATCTGAGAGATTCAATTGGGTCGAGTTTAGCGGCTTTAGTGGCAGGAATAATTCCAGATACCATTGCA
>JGI24146J20443_1001485_pt1 | contig 14372 bp, 6 predicted proteins | sample BarGraIncub1131A_FD_20443 | JGI IMG/M metagenome (IMG submission 20443) | reverse complement strand
CAGGAATACATTATATCCTGTAGCATAAAACCTTAGGTTTGAGATTTTAAGCTTTCTAGTCAGTACTGTTGGCACAGTATACCCTAATGTCAAGGTCCCCAAACGAAGGAACGAACCATCTTCAACTGCCCAGTCGCTAAATACATATTTGCTCATATAAGGAGACCACATTGTCGTATTGGCATTCAGACTGGCCAAAGCTGTTGGATCAGTTACAAGTTTACCCGTAGAAGGTTCGATGTTTGTCCATCTTTTGCCATCTGCCATTATATCAATCATATTACGGTATTGATATCTTTGGGTAGATGAAGCATATTCAATCTTATTCGCATTGTAAATATCATTGCCAAAGCTCCAGTTTAGGACAGCTGACATATCAAAGCCATATAAACGGCCATTGATTGTAAAACCTCCGGAGTGAACCGGGTTGGCGTCTCCGATAATTGTGCGATCGTCAATAGTTACCTTATTGTCCTCTCCCACAAGATTCTTAAGCTTTATCATACCGGGAGATATTGTTCCAACAATACCTGAGTTATCGGCAATGCCATCTTTCAATATCCACTTCTTTAAACCGGAATCGTACCCGGTAAAATCTGATACTTCATACCGTCCATCAGAAACGTAGCCATACATTTTCCCGACTGAACCTCCTGTTGCGATCCAGAAATCAGAACCAATTTCCGTTGAAGCCCAGCCAGTTGCAGCACCAAAGTCTTTCATGACACCGAGTGACTTGATTTTATTTTGGTTAAACCCAATGTTGAAGTTAAAATTTAAACCATAATCTTTCTTATTGAGAGCTACCCAGTTTATGGAGACATCCAATCCTTTGTTTTCCGTTTCCCCCATATTCCGAAATTGTGTATCATAACCAGTTCCTGCTACCGGGAATTCAATCAAAAGATCCTTTGTATTATTTAAATAGGCCTCAACGGTACCACTTAAACGATTTTTAAAGAGGGCGAAATCCAAACCAAGGTTTCTGGTATAGGTGGTCTCCCATTTTAAATCAGGATTAGCCATCGTTTTCGATGCTGACCAATATTTGCTAAAACCATTCATCCAGGTATTGGTACTTGATACAAACGATTGTGTCATCTGACCTGATGGAATGTTGTTATTACCCGCCAAACCATAACTGAATCTCAATTTTAAATCATCTAACCAGGATGATGAACCTTGCATAAATCCTTCCTGCGAAACCCTCCAGGCGGCAGCAGCAGATGGGAAATATCCCCAACGGTGGCCATCAGAAAATTTACTTGAACCATCAGCTCGCAAAGTAGCTGATAACAGGTACTTGTTTTTAAAATCATAATTTAGTCGGCCAAAGAAAGAGAGCAATTTATCATCCGGACTATAGTAGTTATCAGTTGATTGAGCAACTCCTTGGGTTGTGAGTTTAAAAGCCTGATCAGAGGTAAATAGTGTTGGAAATCCATGTACTACGGAAGTAAGTTGATTTGTATTTGTCTGAATCATCTCCTCGCCCAACAAAAGTTTTACTTTATGATTTTCATTTAAAAACTTTGTGAAGTCATAACTTAGGGTATTGGTGTTTCTAAAACGTTCCTGTTTCTGATCTCTTAGGATAATAGCTGGTTGCCCTTGGTTTTCAGCCGCAGGAGTATTTGAGACATAATAGGTTGTCAGTCCGTAAAACCTGTTGTCGTTGTAGTTATAGTTGTCTAACCCAACTTCTGCCTTCAACTGGAGGTTTTCTATTAATTCCCATGAGAAACTACCTGCGAGGTTAAAGTTTTTCCGGTTTTGTGTCCGGTCATTGTCTGCAACCGCAACCAGTGGATTAACTAAATAACTTGATACTTCCTGATCGGTAGCGTCAGATGTCAGGCCGACTAAAGGAATTGGGGTATAGGTTACACTATGTTTTAGCCTTGAATCAGCAGATGATACTTCATTTTGTTCGTTGGTGCCACCTCCGTTAATATCCGTATCAGAATAACGAAATGAAAACGCAAGTTGAACTTTATCATTCGGGTTATGATTGAGTTTAAGCGATAAATTATCACGCTTAAAATTTGACCCTACCATGATCGCTTTCTCGTTAATGTGCGAATAATTAAATGAATACATTAGTTTTTCACTTCCCCCTCTGATGCTTAGGTCATGATTAAAGACCTCTCCTGTACGGCCATATACCTGATCTTGCCAATTATTTCCTTTTTGCCCGGCATACAGATCCATGTCCTTGTAGGAACCAAAGTATTTTTCATAGGAACTAAGATCACCATTCGTATTATCCAGCACGGCATATTCATATTGCCATTTCACATAGTCTTCAGGATTAAGTACATTCAGCTCTTTGGCGATTTCTTTAAAGCCAAAATAGGAGTTGTAACTTACCTGAACCTTACCTTTCTGGCCTACTTTGGTCGTTACGATTATAACACCATTTGCACCACGTGATCCATAAATAGCGGTTGAAGAAGCATCTTTCAATACATCAATTGACTGGATATCAGAAGGTGCAATACTCGAAATATTATTTACAGGAAACCCATCAACGATGAACAACGGAGAATTGTCCTGGGTAATGGATCCTCCGCCACGTACCCGAATCCTCATTTCAGCATCGGGAGAACCCTCGGTAGAGGTTACCTGAACGCCAGCTAGTTTTCCGGTAAGTGCTTCAGCTGCACTTGCTACAGGAATCGCTTTCAGATCATCACCCTTTACAGAGGCGACCGACCCGGTTATATCCCTCTTTTTGATAGTTCCATAACCAATGGCTACAACCTCTTCGAGTCCAATTGATTCGGCAGTTAAGGTTACATTGATTTCTTTTTTGCCGGTAACAGGCACTTCGGTCGATTTGAAGCCAATAAATGAAAACACCAGCATCCCGTTAGCGGGCACTGAAAGGCTGTAATTGCCATCATTGTCGGTAATCGTTCCTGTAGTGGTGCCTTTCAGAACAACATTTGCGCCGGGTATGGATTCTCCTGAAGGCGCTTCGGTTACTTTCCCTTTCACCAAAACTGTCTGAGCCATTCCAAACGTTGCATACAACAAAAGAATGACGACAGCAAGAAATTTCAAACCTCTGCTTTGTTGGCCTGAATTTTTTCCAATTTCACATTTTAATAAATCATTCATACGTTTTAATTTGGTTTTATTTTAAGTCAATCATTTCCAAACAAGCCATAATAAAGGGCCCGACTCCTTTCGGATCGTCTGCCCTAACAGGTTCTTTGATGTAGTATTCGTAAGAACCATCGCGATAAGGATTTCCGCCAAGACCTGCAACCGAACAGCATTTGGTCAGGCTGATGGTGCCGTCACCGTTATCGCGAATAAAATTTTCAAGTATGCCGTTGTAGGCTTTAACTCCAATAGCCTTGTAGTCATTACTTATGTATCCTTTACGTGAAGCTTTTAGCAAGGCGTAGGTAAACATTGACGAGGCGGTGGCTTCGAGGTAATTTCCCTGGCGATTTCCCTGGTCGATAACCTGGTACCAAAGTCCGGTTTTCGGATCCTGGTATTTTTTAATTCCATTGGCTATTTGGTTTAGAATATCAAGAATTTTTACCCGGCCAGGATGGTCTTTAGGCAGATAATCAAGCACATCAACTAATGCCATGGCATACCAGCCCATTGCTCTTCCCCAATAGTTAGGAGAACAGCCGGTATTCGGATCGGCCCACTTTTGTTGTTTGCTTTCGTCCCAGCCGTGATAATTTAGCCCGGTTTTCGGATTATAGGTGTGTTTGTGAACAATGAGAAACTGATTTACAACATCATCGAAAATGGCAGGTTCATTCATCGCCGACGCGTATTGGGTCAGAAAAGGTGCTCCCATGTATAATCCATCGAGCCACATCTGATAGGGATACCGTTGTTTGTGCCAAAAACCTCCTTCTGAAGTGCGAGGTTGCGTTTTGAGCTGATCGCGTAAATGATTGATTGCTTTCAGGTAGCGATCATCTTTTGTCTTTTTGTAAAGGTCAAAAAGAAATTTGCCGGAATTTACACAGTCGATGTTGTACTCTTCCACTTTATATCCACTAATAATTCCATTGGCATCAATAAAATGGTCTGCATAGGTTTTTGCATATTTGTAATAAGTCTGATTGCCGTTTATTTGCCAAACCTTGATCATTGAATGAGCAATTAAACCCTGCGTATAATTCCATACGGGTTTGGGGTTGAAGTCGACCGTCCAGGGTTCAGGGAAATGCCTGATTTCCGAATCAGACATTTTTACAGCCATCTCTAAACCGTTTACTGATTTCTTTGGGGACCGGGCAAAACTATATTGGGAAATAAACATAAACCCAATCAGGAATATCCAAAGTCTTTTCATTTTTCTTGTGTTATTGCCGTTAGTTGATTCTTTGTATTCTTTCCTCAAGCCATCAGATACTTGTAACTATTAATAAAGTCAGGATGGCCGCCAGAATGATTGTTAACACTACAATTATCCAGGAAACGTATCTGAATTTTTTNGTAATTTCTTCCATTGATGATAATTAGGTATTTGGTAGGGTAAACATACTCTATCGCGGATTAACAGGATGATNAATGCGTATCAGGAAGGATAGCGAGGATTCCCAGCAGGAGGTCAAAATTCCCAATTAGCGGGTTTGGGAATATCACTGCAATAAGGAAAATGTCGCAATGTGCAGTCAGTCAGCAATTGAAGTGAAAAAACGAAAGGGCGTAGATTGTCAGGAAAGGTTATGCTTTTCAGCATATTCTGAAGCGCTCATTCCAAACTCTGATTTAAAGCATTTACGGAAATGTGAGAGATCTTTAAATCCTACAGCATAAGCAATCTCAGAGACATTTAGTTTTTTCTGAATCAAAAGTTGGGCTGCTCTTTTTAACCGGATATTTCGGACAAACTCTTTTACAGTCATTTCGGTTAAAGCATCAAGTTTGCGGTATAATTGCATACGGCTGACGCCAATTTCAGCCGCAAAATGCTCGATGTCGAGATCCGGATCCGAAATATTGTTCTCAACAACTTCGATCGCTTTTTGTAGAAACCGCTCATCGGGTGAGGTGAGGATGACATTTCGGGGCTGAAGTAACATTTTGGAGGTATATTTTTGTTTCAGCGACTGGCGGACCGATAAAATATTTTCAACTTTAGTCTGTAAAATGCCCAGATCGAAAGGTTTGGTGATGTAATCATCAGATCCTGAGCTTAATCCTTCAATTTCGTGCTCACGCGATCCAAGTGCCGTGACCAGAATGATTGGAATATGAGAGGTACGTTCATCCTTCCTGATCTTCCGGCAGAGTTCAAACCCATCAATATCAGGCATCATTACATCACATATGATAATGTCGGGAATTGTTTTCAGGGCGATGTTCCATCCTTCCAGTCCGTTTTCAGCCTCCAGGACCTGGTAATTGGTGATGAAATGTGATTTAATGAAATACCTGACATCTGAATTATCATCAACCAACAGCATAATTTTTCGCCCGGATGACATGGTGTCAGCAGGTTCTTCCATATGACGTGAGCCCGATGAATCGTTTTGGTCGGAATCAGCAGATTCGGCAAGTGTTGGGTTGATTACCTCATCGTAAGGAAGATGAATGATAAACTTCGAACCTTTTCCTGGCTTACTCTGTACCGAGATACTTCCATTGTGCAATTTTACAAGTTCTTTGGTTAAGGCCAGCCCAATTCCTGTCCCGGTTTGTTTGGCACTGTCATCAACCTGGAAAAAACGGATGAATATTTTCTCCAGATTCGACTCCGCAATACCGATTCCGGTGTCTTTAACTGTTATTTCGATCATCCTTTTCTCTGACGAATCACTAACCTGGTCACTTTCATCCGAATCGAAAACCAGCGAAAGGTTAACGGAAATTTTACCACCCTTGCCTGTAAATTTGAAGGCATTCGACAACAGGTTGTTCATGATCTTGCCCACCTTATCTGCATCAAAGTTGGTGATGATCTCCTTTTTAAGTGAATTGAATTTCAGATTTATCTCTTTTTCTTCGGCATATTTGTCAAAAGATCCGACAATTTCTGACAGAAATGAAACCATATCTCCGCATGCCAAAGCAAGTTTCAGGTTTCCGGTTTCAAGTTTTCTGAAGTCAAGTAGCTGATTAATTAATTGGTGCAGCTGAGTTGCATTCCTGTGCATTACCTCAACATGTCCCTTCATTTCGTGTTCGGGGATTGTATTTGCGCGCATTTTTTCAAGCGGACCAAGAATCAATGTCAGTGGAGTACGTATCTCGTGCGAAATGTTGGTATAAAACCTTAATTTCATCATATCGAGCTCATGAAGCTTCCTCGCATTTATTCTTTCAAGACTCAGTTCGTTCTTTAGTTTTTCCTTATTCAGAAGGAAGGTAATCAAAAGATATAAAACGATGCTTATAGTAATGAAAATCAGACTTCTAAACCACCATTTTTCCCAATAGGGAGGAAGTACAACGATTTTCAATACCGGACCCAAATTACTCTCTTTTCGGTCGATGGAAACGGTCTTAACCTGAAATGTATACTCTCCGGGATCGAGATTTGTATAGGTTGCCGAGCGATTCACAGAAGGTTCGTTCCAATCTTTGTCGAAGTTTTCCAAAAAATACGAATACTGAATTCCGAGGCTGTTGGCGTAATCAAACGATGCAAAGTCCAACGTTATGGAATTCATATCATGTTTCAGCTCAATCTTTTCAGTTTCAGAGATACTTTTAGTTAGAACATCGTTATTCAAGTCTCCTATTTTGACAGATTTATTGAATATCTTCAGATCAGTCAAAACGATTTGTGGAAAATAGTCGCCCGATTTAATTTTGGTTGGATTGAAAATATTGAAGCCCGAAATACCACCGAAAAGCATCTCTCCAAGTGGCGTTTTATAGGCTGCTCCATATGTAAACTGATTGTTTTGGAAGCCGTTTTTCAATGAGAAGTTATGAAAACGTTCACTTTCGGGGTCGAACTTCGAAAGGCCATTTGTCGTGCTGATCCACAGAAAGTGTTCATTGTCTTCGAGTATCGCAAGGGTCTGGTTATTGGCAAGACCGTTTTTCTCGGAGTAATATTTCAGGATGCCCTTCTCTTTCGAGAACAACGCAATTCCCCGGTTAGGCGTTGCGAGCCAGAATCGATTCTTTGAATCATGAAGCATGTACCGTGTTGTTTCCTGAATACGTGTTATTTTCTGATTTTTAGGTTCGTAAAGTACAAGACTATCGGCACCAATCCAGATGGTATGATCGGTATCTTCAGCCAACCAGTTTACCTGTTGTCCATCAACGAGATTTTTGAAATGTGTGAAAGAACCTGTAGAAGGATTAAACTTATCAAGCCCCGAGCCTGTGCCAACCCAGATATCATTGTTGCTATCGCGCAAAAAAGACCACACGCGGTTATCTGAAAGGCTTGAAGGATCGGCCGGATTGTTTTTGTAATGTTTGAAAGCACCTGTTCGAAGATTAAGAACGTCAAGACTACCCAGAAATGTGCCGATCAATAGGTTGTTTTTCCCATCATCGAGCAGTGCTTTGATACAGTTTGTAGATAGCGAATTTGGGTTTCCCTTTTGCGGTAAAAGATACCTGAATCGACCAGTCGTTCGGTCCAGAATATTTATTCCGCCACTTTCTGTACCCGTCCAAATGTCTCCTTTGGGGTCAACCCAGAAAGCATAAGTCTCACTGCTGTTCAAATAGCGGTCGTCGCCGGGCATCGATTTATAGCCTTGAATATTCTGCCTTTCCTCAATCAGAAAATTAATGCCATTGCGTGTACCAATCCAGACATCTCCCTTTAAATCATGAAATATACACTGAATCGAATTGTTTACAAGGCTCTTAGGTTCACGTTCGTCGTGAAAATAAAATGCTGTGGCACCTTTATTTTTCTCATAAACGTACAAACCTCCACGGGTTCCAATCCAGTATTTCCCATTCCGGTCTTTTGAGACTGCACGTACTGTTTGATTTCGGTCATTCTCCGAATCTAGCGTTAATTGTTTAACTTCGAGAGTGAATGGATTGACGGTAAGCAAACCATTTGCATAAGTGCCAATCCACAAGGTCCCATCTGCATCAGGAAATATATCCCAGATTTCCTGATTGGATATTTGATTTTGAGGAAGGTTGATTTTTTGGATCAGATTATTTTTTGGATCATAAACGTAAAGTCCGCTATTGGTGCCCAGCCAGATTCTTCCTGAACCGTCTGACTTTATTACCCTGAAATACTCTGATAAGGCGCTCAGATTCTTGGGCTTAATCTCCGTCAGTTTGTTTTCATTTTCTATGCGATAAAGATGGGAGCTGGTCCCCACCCATAAATTTCCGGTAGAATCTTCGTTAATTGACGTTACTGTTGCATTTTTTAAGAAAGGTTGATTTCCCGAATAAAACAATTGCTGAAAATTCTCTTTTTCGCGGTTGAATTTATTGAGGCCGCCGTTTTCAGTCCCAACCCACAGTTGTCCTTTCCGGTCTTCGAAAATAGTCCGCACCAGATTTCCTTTCAAGCTTGTAGAATCTTCGGGGTCATTTTTGAAAACGGTAAATTTGTAGCCATCGAACCGGCAGACGCCCGCTGAAGTGCCAAACCACATCCACCCTTTTTTATCCTGNAGGATGCAATGGATCTGGTTGTTTGAAAGACCGTTTTCCTGTGAATAAAAATCAAAATTCAGGTTGTTAATTACTTCAGCCGCATTTGATCTTGAGCCGGAGAGAAGAAGCATGAGACTGAACAAAAGAAACAGTATTCTTCCGTTTAGGCGGATGATCATCGTTTTACAATTCTTAAATGTGGTTTTCTCCGGAATCATAGTTAGTCTTATAGCAGGGAGCTAAATTACAATCATTTTGCTGATTCTATGAAAATCAATCAAAATAGCAACGATTATAAAACACAAAAACCCGAAAATATTCCGGGCTTTGTGTTTTTCATATTTTTCTTATTTCCTAACGTCATTCTGTCATCGTTTAAGCAATTAACAGAAACCACTTTTTAGGAAGCTGAAAAATCTAATCTTTCTTTTTCCTATTTCTTTACTGGTTTCTTTGGTGCTGCTTTTTTTGCTGGTTTCACTGGTTCAACTTTTGAAGCAACCGCAATTTTGTCTTGAGTCAGTTTGGCTGCTGAAGCCTCCTTTTTGACTTTCTTTAGTTCGGTTTCTGTCAATTCCAGCTTCTTCGTTTTTTCGTTAATGAGATCCTTTAGATTGGCTATTTCCTGATCTTTAGCACTTTTAGGCACAATAGCATTGAGCCTGATTTTGAAATCACTCAATACATTCATGTAGTTGATAAAAGCCTCGTAAGGAGTACCGTAAGGGTTGAAATACTTATGAACTTCACCGTCGGAAAAGAACTTGGTACACATGTAATAAAAATGGTCGTTGGTCTGGAGATAGTCCCAGTCTTTGAGCATGGTTGCATCTGTACAATTTCTCATCCGATCCTTGAGCTGGTAAAGCTTATCGAAAGCCTCCTTTTGTAGTTCATTTCCCAGCCATGCTGAAAGATCACGCTCTTCATCGGCCCAAGATATCGGGTAAGGTACGTGAACGGCTGAAACCGGCTGTAAATCATTTATAACTTCTGACGGTGTCGAGAAGGAAAGTTTGCCTGATTTTAAAATCGCTTCCGGTAGTTTCTTTAAGAAATCAAATATCCCTGAGCTTTTGGGCTGAAGCTGACCAAATGTCTCATAATTAATGAAAATGGTGACTACTTCTTCCTCTTTTGGAAGGCTGGTCATCCAACCAGCATATTTCTCAGCAGTCAATGGAAATTCATTCCATGCAGTATTTGAGAACCGGAATGACAAATCATCACTAAACCTGAAATTGCGCATCAAAACTTTTAATCTTGGACTTAATGCATTGCAATATAGGTAATTGGGACTTTTCCATCCAAGGATATGCTTCGCTCCTTCGGTGATCATCGCCTCGAAACCCATTCGTTGAACAAGATCACCAATTTCGTCAGAGTAAATTAATTCGGTATTGTTGAATACTTTAGGGCGTTGTCCAAACAGTTCTTCAATAAGATCGTCATGCGCTCTAACCTGTGATTCGAAAAAACCTCCGTCTGCCATCGATACAAGTGAATTGGCATATGTTTCGGATAAAAACTCCACACACCCTGTGGCCGCCAGTTTCGCGAACGACTCGATTACTTCAGGTGCATATAACTTGAATTGGTCGAGAACAACACCTGATAATGAATAGGCTACCTTGAATTTGCCCTTGTACTTAAGTATTTGTTCAAGAATGATTTTATTGGCGGGTAAATATGAATTATCGGCCGCTTTACGTAAGATGGTCTCATTTGCAAAATCGTCATAGTAATAGGCATCGTTTCCAATGTCGAAAAAGCGATATTTCCTGTATCGGAAAGGCTGATGTATCTGGAAGTTGAGGCAAACTGTTTTCATATCTCTTTGGTATTGGATTTTTTTAATGCGGTCTTATATACTTTAAGGACGTGTTCGGCGGAGTGTTTCCATTGTAAACTATCTACCTCTACTCGTCCGAATTTTCTAAACATGGTTGACAAGGCTGGATATTTCAGGATTCCGTAGATGGCATCAGCCATGGCATTGATGTCCCAGAAGTCAACTTTTATGGCATGCGTCAGGATTTCAGCTACCCCCGATTGTTTCGAAATAATGGTTGGAACATCCGACATCATAGCTTCGAGTGGTGAAATCCCAAAAGGTTCTGAAACTGATGGCATTACGTAGACATCACTCATCCGGAACATATCGAATACATCGTCACCGTGAAGGAAACCCGTAAAATGAAATCTGTCGGCAATTCCCAGACGGGCCGCGCGACGGATCATCTTTTCCATTAAATCGCCACTTCCGGCCATTACAAAGTGGACATTGTCTGTCCGGCGTAAAACCTGGTAGGCAGCTTCGATGAAATATTCCGGTCCTTTCTGCATTGTAATCCTACCTAGAAATGTAACGATTTTTTCATTGATACCTTTGGAATAACCCTTGTTTTCAGCTTTTTCAACAGGTTCAACAGCATTGTATACAGTGGTAACTTTAGCAGGATCGATACCGTACTTTTCAATTACGATTCTACGTGTGAGATTACTTACTGTTATGATCTGGTCTGCAATCTCCATGCCTTCGCGTTCGATTGAATATACCCTTGGATTGACACTTCCGCCACTCCTGTCGAAATCGGTTGCGTGAACATGAATAACCAATGGTTTGCCGCTTACCTTTTTAGCCGCGATTCCTGCCGGATAGGCAAGCCAATCGTGAGCATGGATGACATCAAAATCGTATTCTCTACCAATAGACTCTGCAACAATGGCATAATTTGCAATCTCGTCAAGAAGGTTCGTACCATATTTGCCTGTAAAGGGAAGCTTACCTTCCGAATCGGTCTGGATAAAACGCGTTTGGGAAGAGACACGCTGTTCTGTTAGTTTCCAAAATTCCTCAGGTGTTGAATAGGGGACCAGATTCGATTCAACTTCGAGATAATCGAAATTTCTTTCGGTTGTTCGAAGAAAGATTTTTTTCTGAGTAATCGATACATCACTTGCTCCGATAATCTGCTTTACTGCCGAATTATCTTCGTCACCATATGCTTTTGGAACGACAAAAAGCACCTCAACATCATCTAATTGTGCCAATCCTCTGGTCAATCCGTAACTGGCTGTACCGAGACCCCCGCTAATGTGCGGGGGGAACTCCCATCCAAACATTAAAACTTTCATCCTTTAAGTAGCTGAGTTGAGAAAAATCTTTTTACTCCTTATCAATTTCCGGAGTTGAGTAAACGACCCGGAATTATATTTTAAGACCTGAGAACCGGATATTCCGGCAAGGTACCCGATTGCTATTTTGATTCCCCGAATTTATCGAGTGCAGATGTTGCACTAAGAACACCGCCCACACTCCATGCCTGTGAAATTGCACCCCGTGCTGTATGCGGAGGATTCCCTTCGTAGACTTCAGAGAGTGTTCCGACACAATGTTCCGACATCTCTTCTTCGAACCCAGCAATGACTTGCTTGACAAACGACAAACCTCCTGCTTTGTGGATATCAAGATAGGCTTTAACGAAAGGGTAAATCAGAAATGGATATACACTTCCCATATGTGCGGCTGCCGATCGTTTGCTGGAATTTCCAACGCATGATCCTTTGTAATGATAATCTTTCGGCGCCAGAGAACGAAGGCCTTTTGGCGTCAGAAGTTCATTTCTTACAGTGCTGATTATTAGTTTTTTCTGTTCACGCGTCAATGGCGAGTATTCTAAACTTGTTGCGAAAATCATATTTGGCCTTACTGACCAGTCAACGTAATCACCGTCAACGTAATCAGCAAGATAACCTTTTTCATCATTCCAGAATGTATCTAAAAATGATTGTGCAATAAGTTCGGGTAAAAATGACCATTGGCTGATAAATGCTTTATCCTTTGCGGATTCAGCAAGTTCGAGCGCGAAACAGACCGCATTGTACCATGCAGCATTGATTTCGACTGTGAAGCCTCCGCGCTGGGTTACCGGTTTTCCTTCGATATAGGCATCCATCCAGGTGAGTGCTACCCCGTTTTGCTTTGCATGTATCAGACCATTCGGTTCCATGTGAATATTGAAATGGGTTCCCTTTTTGTAATTGTTCAGGATTTCCTTCATGGCCGGACCATAGTTTTTCCAAAGTTGTTTGTTGTCAACAAATGGCTTTAGTTCCTGGATGGCATAAAAAGCGAAAAGCGGTGCATCTGCAGAATCGTAGTCGCTTGGGGTACCTGCATATTTTGGCAACAGTCCATCTTTCAATCGGTTAAGATTGGTCTTCAATATTTCTTCGTAAGTTGATACTTCAGACTGGGTCAGCAATAATCCGGGAAGTGCAAGAAATGTTTGTCGTGGAATTGATTCATACCAAGGGAATCCGGCAATAATATCTTTACCGTCTTTTCTATCCCAAATGAATTGCTGCGCCGAGTTAAGAAGGCAGTTTATGAAACTGTCGCGCGGAATGCGTCGTGATATTTCAGTCGTGTATTGCATTTTGAGCGTTGCCGGATCACAACCTTCAGTCGATGCTGTGAAAAACACCGATTCCCCCTTTTTAATGGGCAATTCAAAGTAGCCTGGAACGTACAGATCCTCCTGATATTCGTAACCCCTTGCTTGCTCCTTCATATATTCAATATTCCGGGACCAGTCCGGAATAGGTACAAAGTCAACAACTTTAGAGAATTGCATATGTAATTCGGGATATCCGTCGTAAAGACACATTTTTATTCCATTCTTTATTTTGGAATATTTTCCATTGGCAACCATATTTGCATGGGTAAGCTGATGGACATTTCGAAATGCCAAAATGGTTTAAATCGTAATATTGTCGGACTACTGGCTTCCTCCAGTGTGTATTTAACAATGACCTGATTTTCGTGCTCTACAAGCATTCGGGTTTTAGTGAGAATTACCCCTCCTACCCGGTACGTTACTTTGGGTATCGTGTCGATTTCAAAATTTCGGATGTACTTATGCCCTTTTGGTTCATAGAATTCACCAGGGTATTTATGGATCCCCAGATTGAATTGTGCATCATGTTGAATAATAGTTTCGTCCAGCGACGAAAGTAGCACATGCTTGCCCCCATCGAGCTCATCAAGTTGCACAATAAGCATTCCGTGGTATTTACGGGTGTTACATCCCGCCAGCGTAGTGGATGAATAGGCTCCTGAACGGTTAGTGCGCAGAAATTCGCGTTGTAATGAGTATTCCAGGTTAACCAGTTCCTCTTTGTCGAATTTTAGGTAGCTCATACGAACTTCATTATTAATATTATTCTTTATTTGGATAAGGATTCTCCTTAAGATTAGGAAAATGTCCTACGGCTAAAAATATGAAAAGCTTTTGTCAACTGAAAATTTAATTGTCTATTTTTTCTTGTAACTTTTTATTCACTTTTTTCAGGTCAATAAAAGGGTATTTGATTTGAAACTGATTAATTTTTTCAATTTGACTCTCAATAAACGAAATATAATTATTGTCATTAATATTCAGCGGTTTATGCTTTAGAGCCGGAAGAATTTTATCCAGTTCGGCTGAAACAGCTAATGCTTCTTTATCCAGAAATGTAGCCGCAAATTTTTCCTGAAGAAAACGAATAGCTACTTCGCTTGGATGGGTCATATCGGAAGCAAAAAACCGGTAGTCGCGCAATTCGTCAAGCACAAGTTCGTACGAAGGAAAATAGGAGATTGTTTCAGTACCATATCGTGAAATCAAATCGTCAATTGCCAAAAGAAGCGTCGATTTGCTTAGCTGATTTTCATGGGCTCCGTCTTTCAAATGCCTGATTGGGCTAACAGTGAAAATGAGGTGAAGATTTGAATTGTTTCTTCT
>JGI24146J20443_1001470_pt1 | contig 14495 bp, 14 predicted proteins | sample BarGraIncub1131A_FD_20443 | JGI IMG/M metagenome (IMG submission 20443) | reverse complement strand
ATCAATTACTTTTGCTGATGGTATGCTTTACCTTTTAGATGAACGGGGTTCGATGAAACTCGTCAGGGCTACACCCGATAAGTTTGAATCTACTGGTGAGTTCATCGCACCAAAAGGCGGGGAAGGGATGTACTGGGCACATCCTGTTGTTTGCGGAGGCACACTATACATCCGCCATGCGGACAAACTTTATGCATATGACATAAGCGAAAAAATTCTAATCCTATAAATAAAAGACAAAATGAACCGCAGAAATTTTGTTAAGGTTGTCCCGTCAATGGCTCTTCTTGCAGCCTCAACGCGGGGCTATTCACTTGATATGCCAGACACAGGAACTCTTCAGCCTATTATCCTTCCAAAGCCTGAAAAAGATGGAGGTAAATCCGTTTTAGCGTCTTTAATGGAGAGAAAAACTACCCGTACAATCAGTTCCAGAGAACTTCCGTTACAGATCATATCCAATCTTCTATGGGCTGGTTTCGGGGTAAACCGTGATTCAGGAACTTTCGGCAAAAAAGGAAGAACTGCGCCTTCGGCAAGTAACTCTCAGGAAATTTATCTATTTGTAGCTTTGCCAGGAGGTGTATATCTGTACGAGGCGATCGACCATCAACTATTGCCAGTGGCTGAAGGAGATTTCCGTGCGAGGTCAGGTGGCAGAAGCGCTGCAACAGCGCCATTGAATATTTTTTTTATTGCCGACCTTGGTCAGTATGACCTTGGACCGACACAACCCGACCGCAAAATAGGAGATCCGGAAGTGCAAAAGTCATATTTCTATACTGATACCGGCTTCATTGCACAGAATATTTACCTTTATGCGGCATCTTTTGGACTTGCCGCCTGGTTTCATAACTGCGACAAGGAGAATATTCCCAGCGAATTCAAGCTTAAACCAAGTCAACGAGTGCTGTTTGCCCAAACGGTTGGATATCCTGAGTAGTCCCTATGCCTTTGTAAAATAAAGTCATAGAGCGCTTATTTTTAGTTGAGAGATCTGATTTTAGATCCGAAAAGAAACGGCCATCTACTTTAGAAACAATTCCGGATTGAACAAAATGAAGTCCAAACATCTGCCTGATCCCCTTGTGTGAATTAGTCTCAATATTTTTCTTCAGTAACAGACCACTAACTGCATAATAACAAGCATAATAAATTCTATTGACCGACGCATTCCAAAATCCATTCTGAATCATTGCATCAGCTTCTCTTAAAGTTTCTAAAGATCGGCTAATCCTATATTTGACTAAATCTTCAGAGCCCCCTTTCATAACATAATTCCCTCTTTTTTGATGTTTTTGTAAAAAGGAGTGATCGTATGACGAGATTCCCAATCATTTCGGCTAAATATCACCGGACTAATTATCTTACCTGTTTCAAATTCTAAATCGTACAATGGATATTTTATTCGCTGTTCATCTGAGTAAGTAATTTTGTCAGTATCAACAAGAATGAGAACATCAATATCTGACTGTTTATCATTTTGCCCTCTGGCATGCGAACCAAATAAAATAACAGTTGCATTTGGTTCTGCTAAACCAACTAACTGTTTAATTTTCAGCAATATTTTTTTATTCTTAATCATTCTCAAATATACAATTTTTCTTGACTTGCATTTCTGTTTTAGTGCTTTTCAGGCATAAACAGGTATGCAATTACTCCTACCACCAAGTAAACAAAGTGAAAGATTATCAGTCCATAGTAATAGTTATCGACCTTGGCTACTCCCACAATGTGGTATATGCCAATAAAATAGATGAAAGTGAAGAGAATTAGTAAGATTCCGATGAATTTAGCCCGGCCTTCAAATTTGTCCATATCACCGGTATTCCAAAATAGGCGTACAATTCCTAATGTCGCAAAGACGAAAATAAAAACAACTGCAGCACTTGACATCAGCGATTTAAGTTTTGGGTTCATAGGGTTATTTTTTGTGAGTTAATATTTGTCGATATCCGTAAATAAGCATCAGAAAAGCGAGGAGGGTTTTCTCGTCCATGTATTTGAATAATTCCGATGTGTTTAAGAAATTTCTGTGCACCCCATAAGCAGAATAGGCGTAAACAATCACCATTGCCAAACTCCACATCCGAAATTTTAATACCCAGAACATCTCGATTGTTTTAGAATTGTTTAGAAATCGTATTCCTGATTTGTCCCAGTAACCATCCTGATTAGAGGTTGATTCAACAATGATACAAACCATTTTGGCAAAATCTTTGCCACATCAATTCGTATCATTGCCAAGAATAATTCAACTTCGATACTAAGCAAAAATGAAAAGCACCCTACATGATGTTTATTTCTACCGGGATGATGATCCGGAGTTGGTTACGCTTTACGAGGATTGTTTTAATGTAGAGAAGCATCTCAGGATGGACTATTACCATTTTGTGTATCTTAAAACTTCCGGCGGAAATAGATTCATTTACAGAGAGGGATCACAAGAGCCAATTCCAAGATTGCGACACGAATTTCATTCAAGGATTGAACACCTGATTAATCCGACAATTGATGCGCTCTGTTTTGTATTAGCCAATTACATACTTGATTGCAGGATCGAGGAAATCAATCTATCAATACCCAACCCAGCCATTCATGGAGAGATCATTTCTGAGAGCGTACTTGAGTTAATTCAACCAACCAATGGATACATGATTTATCGGGAACAAGGAGTCAAATTCTATCAGTTGGCAACAGGATGTGATGAGACAACAGCCAATAATTGGTTGGCTGGTGCAAGGTCAAAGAAAAGGGTCATATTGGATAATGTTCACAATCTGGAGATTGACGGAATCCCTTCAACCTATATCGACAAATTATCCCCTTCCAATGGAGGACTACCATATCTGATTAAAAAACCAGATCAGGAAGCTCGCTTGTTACTTGAATTTCTTCAATCCAAATCATCAAATTCTTAACCTTAAAAATTTTCCAATGAAAAGATTACTTATGACCGGTAACGCGATTGTCAGGTACATCAGGGAAGATGAGCCGGAAGATATTCCTGATTATTGTTCCAAAGTGAAGCTCTATCTTACGGATGAGAAATCCCTAATATTGGTCTTTAAAATGGTTTTCCCTCATGTCGAAATCGATGAGCCTGCCAATATCCACTTGTGGGACCCATATCAAATGAGGATAAAGGTCCCTTGGAACGAGAGTGCAATTAAAATTGCGGAGAGGGACCTAATCCTAACCTTTAACATGTACAGGTACAGTGTTACCCGCCCGACCAACTACGAGGTTTATACCAGATTGGAGGGTGAAATCCCAGGGAACATTCCCGCTTGTGCTTTCATAGACCTCTCGGTTACAACTGGTGACTGAATCGAGAGTGAAACTAACTGAACCGATTCATTTTTAAATCTTGACCACTGTTTGATTATTAATCTTAAAACCCACTAACATGAAAAAACTAATTATGTCTGGGCAAGCCGTTGTAAACTACCTGGGTGAACATGACGAAATAATTTACGGAGATTGCAATACTGCCGCTGAACTGTACCTTGAGGATGAAGAGTTTTGCCAGATGTCATTGACGCTTGATTTTCCTGAAGCAGGCATTCTGGAAAGAGCAGAGTTCTATATATGGTATCAATATCAGGATGATGGTAAGATAACAGCATATTTGGACGATTCAGTTGTTAAACTGTCGGAGGATGAGCTTTTCATTCATTTCAGGTTATCGGAAAAAATAAAAAGAAAGTACAGAAGATTCAGATGTGTGGCCAGGTTAAAGGGGGAATTTCCACCTAACATCTTAGAAGGTGGTGCATTTTACGATTTGTCAGGCATTAGTGTAATTACACGAATGCCAGAACAAGCGATTCCACCACTCACATCTGAATTACGTATGAAAGGAGTGATTCATCTAAATTATATTTCCGCTCTCCCATATAAACTATATTTCAGTAGCGGGGAATGTGAACTACTATCAGACGGTATTGGTCGTCATTTTCTTCGTTTCCCTTACAGTTTCCCTGAGTTTCAGGTCAATGATATTGAATCCACTCTAATAACGGGAAATGACTTTCATGGAGAGGAATATTATTCTCTTTGGTTCATATGTGTTCAAATATCAGAGGATGAGTTACTGATGGGATTTGCTATATTTGATGATCGGGAGAATTATCCTCATGCTATTGGCGGATTTGCCAAGCTTCGAGGCGAGATTCCTTCCACGATTCAAAGGAAGGTATTGTTATAATTGATTTATGGTCGAATTTAATCTGCTCACCTGGCCTATGAAAAATTACGAGAGACGGATAAAACTTGAAGAGGTCCTTTCTGATCCCATAAGGAACAAAACCAGAGAGCAGTGGAAGAATCTGTACGAGAATGAGTATTTTCTCTCGGAAAGAACCTTCCGTGAAGATTTGAAACAATACAACCTGGCTCTGAACGAGAAATACAACAACGACCGTGGAATTGGCCAAACAATAATTGTCCACTATGTCATCAAGGAGAATGATCGGTATCATGTTTTGAAAGACCCGCAAGGAAATCCATTCACGCTTTTTAATCCGGTAAATAACCTCAAAACGGAAGACTGGCATAAGCTGGCGAATCTGTTTGCTTTTAGCAGTCATATCATTGACGATGGATTGGCCAATCGGTTAAAGGCTCTGATAGCTTTTATGAGTGCTGAAGAAGATAATGGTTTTCCTTGGAAACCTGTCAGTCTGATCAAGGACGGGATCTTTGCTGGTAGAGACAACTATTCCGTAATCCTTTCAAGTATTCAGAAACGGCAGTTGATCTCTGCCCACCATCACAAAATTGACCAGCCAAACAAATCCAAGAAAATTCGTTTACTACCACTACTGCTGAAAGAATATAGTAATGGATGGATTTCAGGCTGGTATCTATTGGCCTACGAGATGAGCTCCAATGCCCCATTCCGATGGCCTGCACTCAATGAGCTAAGGGTTTATGCATTGGACCGACTGGACAAAATCAGTCCGATAGAAGAATACTATGTACCAGACCCGCCCAAAGGATACAACCCCTCAGACTATTTCAAGGATTCCTTGGGTGTTCACCGAATCAACCTGAATAAACCGGATCTTGCACCTGAACGGATTGTTTTGAAAACTGTGAAAGGGAGCTGGATCAATCCGTATCTCCTTGCTTATCCAATTCATCCAAGCCAGAAAATTATAAGTAATGATATCGATTCGAAGCAATTAACGCTGGAACTGAACATGGAAGTAGATATCGAGTTGAAGTCGCTTTTAATGAAGTATGTGTGTGATTTATATGTTGTTTCACCTTGTTCACTTCGCCAAGAAGTATTATATAAACTTCGAGATTCAATTCAGAATATTATTAAAAAGGATGAAAATCTATAATTTTCAAAAAATAGCCATCTGAACTTTTTAACCTTAAAAGCTCTTGTATATATGTCAAATAGCATTCCTTAGAAAATAACAGATATTATTGTAAATAAAAGTGTTAACCACTAATTTAATTTATCATGTCAATACCACACAAATTTTATCATTCCAATTTTGGGGAGGGCTTACAGTCAAATAATGCAATTCTTGATTGTACTCCCTACAAACCAGAAGTAATGATTGTTGGAACATTTAATCCTGATACACCAAATGCAAATTTTGCGGATTTTTTTTACGGTAGAAATTTGTTTTGGCCAGCTTTTAAAAATTTATTTATTCACAATGGAGTCGTTCTATTAAACAGAAGAATGCCACAAAGGGGTGCTCCACCAGCAATATTGGATCCATCATTACAAGAAATTTTGGCTTTATCTTCGAAGTTAAAGCTTACATTTTCAGATCTAATTCTTGAAGTTCTTCATCATGATAATCCAAATTATCAGATATTAAGAAATGATAATGTCATCATTAATGGATTTGAATACAACTTAATACAAGACGGCCGAAAAGACAATATTTCAGGACTCGAACAACTAGATACTCTTGGTCAAGTTAATTGGAACACAAGAAATATCATTAAATATTTGTGTGAAAATCCACAAATAAAATCTATATATTTCACTAGGCGACCAACTGGAATTTGGGCTAACCAATGGAACTTAATAATTAATCATGAATGCATGAAAGGCAGGATAATGACAAATCTTTTTACACCTTCTGGAGCAGGTTCTCCTGTTAACCGTTCAATGGCAAGATTATTAAATCATTGGGTTCACAATCATAATCAAAATTTTGGCAAGATTGATAATAGTTGGTTGATGAATTACCGAGTAAATATTAATAACTTTTAATTTCCCCCGAAAAAAAACCAATGTTCACAATTTCTAATTTCTGACACACCTAAACTTAAGATAGATAAACATCATTTCCAACATCTCCAATAGTATGAATTGAAGAAGTTTAGACTTCATCTGACAGTTCGGGTCTCAATTCGTTTAAATTTAAACGAACTTCCGTGCTGATTTTTTCAGCACAAAACTCAAAGAATCCCTATAATACTTCTAAGAATTGGTTCAAAAAAGAACATGCAGATGTTCTTCCTAGACTACATCCTGTCGAATGAAAAAATCAAGTCACTGGCAATATTCACAGAGAAGGAGATTACCATATTGTTACAGATGAGAGATTGAATGTTAAACACCTATACAGAAGCCGATGATAATATGGCCGTTATAGCATCGATTTACAATTAAGTGTATGGGTTTGTTTTGTTTTTTCCGTTGCCGCTATAAAGCCTTATTTTTTTTCTTTTTGCCTTTGTTTCCAGCAGCCCCGACATTTTTTTTAGCCTTGGATGCACCGATATCTGTCTTTCCACCCGCAGGATTCAGTCCGGCGAGTACGAAGGCAAGACGGGTACGTGCCGCCTTGCTGGAGGCATTATCCTCAGCTTCAGCGACAGGCTTCTCAACAAAAGGTGCATCACGCATATCGAAAAGTTCACCACTTTCGTTCAACTTCCAGCCTGCTTCGCGAACAAACCATTTCGCTCCCAGCTGAACGTATGCCCAATCGCGAGGTTTGCCTGCTTCTCCCTTAAGCTGAGGTACGATGCTGCGGCTGTCATATTTGAAGCCATCAGGCGTTTTCACTCCGGCGAGCTCCGTGAAGGTGGAATGCATGTCAGTAAAGTTGATAATGTCATTGTTCAATTTCCCGGCAGGAACCACGCCTGGCCAGTTCGCGATTAGCGGTACGCGTGAACCGCCCTCAAGCATTGATGCCTTCTTGCCGTTGATCATGCGTCCACCAATGGTGCAAGGGAATGTCAGCGCTGTGCCATTATCGCCCGAGAACATGATCAGCGTCTTTTCGCGCAGTCCAAGCTTCTCCAATTCTGCAACAATTGCACCTACTTGTTTGTCCATGTAGGCGATGTTGTCGTCGTAACGCTCAGCACCATCCGGAGCACCCTTAGGCGAGTCTGGTGTATGCTGGATGGGGCCATGAACATGGTGCATAGAATAATAAAAAAAGAACGGCTGATCCTTGTGCCGCCGGATGAAGTCCACAGTAAACTCATGAACAACATCACCTGCATACGTTCCTTCAGGGACAGTCACTTCCTGGCCGTTCTTCAAGTGCGTTGTTTGCCAATACCAGCCGCCAGCCGCCGGATCGGTAGTGTATTCGTCGAAGCCCCAGTCGTGCGGTGTCTCACCTACTTGGCGCCACTTACCGGCCATGCCGGTTGCATAGCCACCAAGTTTTAGCATTTTAGCGATCGGCTGCTCATCCTTTGACAAAGCACCTGGTCCTTCAGGCCGCCATGAGGCATTTGTGATACCACCCGTGCGAAAGGCATATCGCCCCGTCATCAGTGCACAACGTGATGGTCCGCTCAACGGGGCAGCATAACAGGTTTGAAAACGTATACCTGTCGCAGCAAGCTTGTCTATCTGGGGGGTTTTGCGAAGATCCGACCCATAGCAACTTACACCGTCAAGACCCAGGTCATCGGCCAGGATGAAGATAATATTGGGTTTCGAAGTGGCTGTTTTTGGCAATTCTGCAGCATAGAGCACTTCACCAGGTGCCAGCATCGCTGCGAAAAGGGACAATGAGATTTGCTTTTTCATGATGATTATTTTGGTATATAACAAATATATAAAATAGGCATGATTTATCTGTTTTAGCTACGACTTAATCTGATAGTCAAAATAAAATATCGAACGAACAAAATGCAACAATGGTTGTTATTGTTAAAAGAAAAGAGATCAATAAATAATTGGTAATTGCCTATTGCCGGGTTACTTTTTGAATGATTATCCTTTTGTCAGGACATGCTGACAAATCGGACAATTGCCAATCAGTTATTACCGTAATCGGAAATTTTTCATTTTGCAGATCAATTTTTGAATCTACTGGCAGTGTATCGAACTCGTAGGCGATTCCGTCAATCCAGATATACCATCCTCCGCAACAAGCACACATTCTTAAATCTGGTCCGATAATAATGCCAATTGAATTTAAACTCTTTAAATTCTCCATGAATTTTTGATCTTTATCCACTCGCTTAACATACATGATCCGATCCGTATACCCAATCCATATTTCAGAAAGATCATTTAACGGATAAACGTAAATATGTATTCCACTTCCGGCATCTCTTGAAGGATTTCCAAAGATTGAAACAATGGATTCATAATTCATGTCCAATTTCAGTTTATTCTGAAATTCAGAATAGGTCAATTCGCCTTTATCCAAATTTTTTGTACCCGAACAAGCGAGTGTGACCATTATAAAAAGTGTCAATATATAAGTTATGGTCCGCATAGCTCAAAATTAATGATTTTATCGACTGGGAACAACAAATGATAGGATATGCAGCCAAATTTAGGCGCATATGGTACCTCTTGTGGAAACGCCGGAAAAACCACCTCTCCTAAGGATAATCGTATTATCCACGCTGGATTTAAGTTATTAATGTGAGATAATTAGGAGACAGTTCTGGTAAACGACGCAGAGTGGTCAATTAATCCGGCTTGTCCACATTAGTAAATAAGTATTTCAAGAAATAATTAAATTAAATTCAAGCCTTTCAGTCGCTTCAAAGTTCAGTGTGTCTTCAAAAGGAAAGTACTCCGAAGCCGGCAACTATTCATTAGAAATATTTTTTAACATCATAAAATTCATAAGACATCTAATGCTTTTACTAATCTACGATTGTACCCCTTCTTTTTTAGGCTTGTAATGATCACTTTCATTTCACTACCAGATGATGCGTGGATAAAATCACTTTCCTTTCCTTTAGGATTTGTAACTATACCAACATGGCCTATAACTTTTCTGGTAGGACTCAAGAATACCAGAATATCTCCCTTTCTTACACTGTCAATCGGGATTTCTTTTCCAAAATTTTTAAAATGTGACGAGCTTCGTGGAATCTGAATTTTAAAATGCTGAAAAACAAAGTAAACAAATCCTGAACAGTCAAACCCATCCTTACTACAGGCTCCTTCAACATAAGGTGTACCTAATAATTTTATTCCAAAGCTTACAATGCTGTCCCTCAAGGAAACATTAACTTTAATGGGATTTATTAGTATGTCTTTGGTCATAATTTCATCCCTTTCATCCCTTTCAGGTACCCTCTTAACCTCTCTCAACAAACCGAAAGCGAAGACGCTCAAACCCATTACAGATAAGCAAATGATTGTTGCAAATTTTAAGAGATTTATCTTTTTAAATGTCATATAAAAAAACTAAAAAAGGAACTTTAAGTTTATAAAATCCGTGTAGATGTATCATGCATTCGAAAATTTAATAAGTAAGGGTATGCCTGCCATCTATCTTCCGCTATACAAATCTAACTGAATTTAGATAATTTGAAGTGAAAGAGAGAAAAAAGGTACAGCCGCTAATCGAGACTGCCGCGCCAGATAAACTGACAGGAAAGCCTCTCATATCTGTAAATACCGTTTGAAAATTGCACAGTATTTCGGTTGAAAACTGCACAGCCTATCAAAGTCTGTTCTCAAAATGATGATCTGGGAGGTACAAAACATGGGGATAAAGCAATTCAGATGCTGATACTGGATTATAAGGGAAAGGGGAGTGAAAGCTTCCCTTTTTTCTTTAAAATATGATTTAGTTGTAAAACCAATTGATTAACTTTGAGTTTCTTAACCTTTATAGGATATTAAGGCTAGATATACAATTATGTAATAGTTGTAAATTGAAGTTATGGAAGATGCTAAATATTACTACTGTCTGTTTTGAATTTTAAAATCAAATGAAATACAACCTTAACGACCTCCATTGGCAACAATTTGAGATTTTTTCATTTAAATGTCTTCAAAAATTGATTTCTACTGGAATTCAATTCCTTGAAGGTGGTAATGATAAAGGTCGAGATATTATTTATGAAGGGAGTTCAATAAAATTTAACCCATTATGGGATGGGAAATGGGTTTTTCAAATTAAGCACAAATCGTTGAATAGCATAAATAAGATAAGTTGCATTAATTCTTTCTTGTCTGATTTAAATGTTGAATTGGTAAAGGTCTTCATTAAAAACAAGTTAGATATAAATAATTACATAATTGTTACTAATATTCTTGTAACACCTGATTTGGAGGATAGGGCACGTCAAATTTTTAATACTTTCCGTGAAATAAACGAGATAAATTGTGCAAATTTTTTCATCATAGGTTACAGGCATTTAGAGACTTGTGTTGATGAAAATCCAAACCTTAAATGGGATTTCCCAAGTATTATAAGTCATCCTGATTTCGAGTTGCTATTTAGGTCTCATTTTGAGTCAGTAATTGACAATAGGAATATTGGTTGGTTGAAAACAATCAGTAAGTATAGAAAATACTTTGTCTATACGAATTTTTATCATGATGCACTAGAAAAACTAAAAAACCACCACACCATTCTATTATCAGGTCCTCCCAAAAGTGGGAAAACTTTTAATGCGGAAATTTTGGCATTTAATTATGCAGGGGAAAATTTATTCAGACCTTATAAGATTGATATACCAGTTGAGGTTGAAAAATATTACAATCATAATTTTTGTCAAATATTCATTTGTGATGATGCATTTGGCTCTCATAGGTTATCTTATAGTAATGCAGAAGATTGGGACAGGAAAATTGAAAGTATTTTATCTCTGGGTGACGAGAACCATAAGTTCATTTTTACTAGCAGAGAGCATGTTCTTAAGGCATTCAAAAATTTTGCAAAAAATTTCAGTGATAAGCACATTGAAAAAATAATAGTAAATAATGATAAGCTTACCTTGAGTGAAAAATCAGCTATACTTGACAAATATGTTCAATTGTCAAGTTTATCTAGCGACAAAAAGTCTTTAGTATTTGATATTGAGAATAAGATAATAAATCATGAAAAATTTTCTCCTGAAACAATTAGGTCCTTCTTTGCCAATGTTTCATCAAATAATGACTCAAAATATTTCATCGGCCAACATTTAATAGACCATTTAAATAGGCCTGATGAGTACTTAACTAAATTATTCTTCCAATTAGATGAATCAAAAAGGATTCTATTATTAGGGGTACTATGTTCACTAAATCCTGGGATTGAGGAAATTGGCAAAGTATATAGTAATTTGTGTTATGACTTTGGAACTCATAAAGTGGAATCATACAAGTTTATATTGGAAGAACTGGATGGAGGAATTCTAAAAACAAATCAAAATAATGATTTTGTTGAAGTTGATTATTTCCATCCATCAATGAAAGAAGTTTTAATTGATATTATCAAAAATGATGAAAATGGTACGATACATAATTCAGTGTTAAAAAATTTGAATCTTGAATTATTGGATTTTTATTTTTTTGATTCGCCTAAGACCAAAAAAAGCAAGGTTATTGGTATCAAACAATTTGAATTGGAATCACTTTCACTGTGTTTTAGCAGATTAATGAATAATGAAGCTTTTCAATTTTACCACATTCTTAGACTATTAAAGTGGTTTACAAATAATGCAAACTCATTAATCAAGGTATTGGACAAACCATTTCATAATTCGACAGTAAAATTGATATTTGGAATAATAGATTACATCAAATCGAAAGAATTCTGGGAAAAGTATGGAAAAGAAACAACATCAAATTGGGCTGAATTAATCTGGTGTATTAAAAGCTTAGGACTTGTTTATTCGCTTGATTTGAAACTTTTGTTCTGTGACTACTGGCTAGTTATTCTTAAAGAAAGAAAAGAAGATAACGATTATTGGAAGATTGTTTTTAGGATTTCAAATTTTGTTGATGAAATAGAGGTCATAAATATTGTGAATCGTGATTGGTTAAATTCTTTTTATTTACAACTTAGAAATCAAATAGTTGAATTAGGATATGAGTTATATGGTTCGGCATTCCCTGATTTTCATAGTTTAAAAGCAGAAGAAAAGAAATTTCCATCTACGTATCATAAAATGAATCACAAGCCAAATCGGACTTGGTATCCAAGATTTATTTTATGTAAAGAGAAAATTATGTATTTGAAGGATATTAAAGGGAATAAAATCGGTCAACCCATAATTGACAGAGTACAGAAAGAATATGAAATAATCTTAAGAATTAGCGACTATGCAAACAATCGCCATTCATTTAATGAGGAGCAAGAATGGTGGTAATGCGTTCCACTATTACAATAGAAGAAGAATCAAAATCAAGTTTTCCCTACTTTTTGTTGTGGATGAGTTCTGAATTCCAAATAAAACAGCTAAGTTTATATCAAAACCTGATTTAACAATTTAACATCGCAAGAAATATTATATGTCTGAAGATCAAAAGAAACAGCTGGAGCAACAGCTCTGGAACATTGCCAACACCCTACGTGGCAAAATGGATGCTGATGAGTTTCGTGATTACATTTTAGGGTTCATATTTTACAAGTATTTATCAGAGAAGATGTATCGTTATGCTGATTCGATATTGTTGCAGGATGGGATTAAATACAGGGATATTCAGGAGAACAGTGCCAAAGGTAAACAGTACATTGAGGCTATCAAAGAAGAGGCTCTGGCTCGTTTAGGGTACTTTCTGAAACCATCTGAACTGTTCAGCGAGGTAGCCAAACGTGGAAACAGTGACAAGGAGGGAGAAAACAACTTCATCTTGGAAGATCTGGGTAAAATCCTGACCAACATTGAACAGAGTACAATGGGTACTGCCAGTGAGGATGATTTTGATAACCTATTTGAAGATCTGGACCTGAGCAGTACCAAGCTTGGTAAAACAGAATCACAAAAAAATGAATTGATTTCAAAGGTGCTGGCTCACCTGGACAAGATTGATTTCAAACTTGATAATTCAGAGTTGGATGTACTGGGAGATGCGTATGAATACCTTATTGGACAATTTGCATCTGGAGCAGGTAAAAAAGCTGGTGAATTTTATACACCTCAGCAAGTTAGCACTATACTAGCCAGAATCGTTACCACTGGAAAGATCAAGCTTAAATCAGCTTATGATGGTACTTGTGGTTCAGGATCGCTATTGTTGCGAGTGGCCAAAGAGGTAAAGGATGTAAGCAATTTCTATGGACAGGAACTCAATCGTACCACCTACAACCTATGTCGAATGAACATGATCCTTCACGATGTTCATTACAGGAAGTTTGATATTCGACAGGAAGATACACTGGAGCACCCGCAGCACCTGGACAAGAGATTTGAGGCAGTGGTTGCCAATCCTCCATTTTCAGCCAAGTGGTCTGCCTCTCCCTTGTTTATGACAGACGACAGGTTTAGCCAATATGGGAAACTGGCACCAGGTAGCAAGGCTGATTTTGCCTTTGTTCAGCACATGGTCTACCAACTAGCAGAGAATGGCATTATGGCTATTGTACTCCCACATGGGGTACTGTTTCGTGGTGGCGCAGAACAGCATATTCGTAAATACCTGATTCAGGAGAAAAATTACCTGGATGCTGTGATTGGAATGCCAGCCAATATCTTTTATGGTACCAGTATACCAACTTGTATCCTGGTTTTCAAAAAATGCAGGGAAACACCTGAAGATGTATTGTTCATCGATGCCAGCCAGAATTTTGAGAAGGTAAAGAACCAGAACGTATTACGTGATGCTGACATTGATAAAATCATCTCCACCTATCGCAATCGTACTGAAGAGGAGAAATACAGCAAACGCGCTTCCCTGAAGGAAATTGCAGACAATGACTATAATCTGAATATCCCACGTTATGTTGATACGTTTGAAGCACAGGACAGCATTGATATTAATATACTGGCTGGAGAACTGGTTACTCTGGACAAACAGATGGCTGAAACCAACAAAACAATTGCTGACTTTTGTAAGCAACTGAACATCTCAACACCATTCTGATTTATGGAAAAGCAAAAGAACATGCCAGCTATGCGTTTTCCAGAATTTACAGTTGTCTGGGAGTGTAAAACCTTGGATGATATTTCAAAAATTATTGACTGCAAACATATAACGCCTCAATATTCAGAGTTTGGTATTCCTGTAGTTTCCCCTGGCACAATTAGGTGGGGAGAAATAGACTTGGCATCACCAACAAAAAGAGTTAATGAAGATGACT
>JGI24146J20443_1001452_pt1 | contig 14579 bp, 15 predicted proteins | sample BarGraIncub1131A_FD_20443 | JGI IMG/M metagenome (IMG submission 20443) | reverse complement strand
TACCATCTATTCTAAATCTTATTTTTATGTGCTTCTCAAAAGGTTCTATATGAATATCACTAGCTTTAAGTTTTATTGCATCATTTATGATAGAATCAACAAGTCTCACCGCTGGTGCACTTTTTATATCATCTAATTGTGCGTTGTCTTCTCCATTACTTTCATTTGTTCCTTGAGCTTTTGATAAATCCTCAGCAGCTTTCTTCGCATTTTGATTAGTATAATACTTATCAATTGTATTATTAATATCTTTTGTTGATGCAATATATACTTTAACATCAAAACCTGAAGAAATCTTAGCATCGTCTATTGCAAATATATTTAGTGGATCAGACATAGCAACCTTTAATTTATTGTTTTCCATACCAAAAGCAACTAAGTTATATTTTTTCGAAATATTTTCTGGTATTACTTGCACAATTTTTTGCTCAATATCTACCATCTCTAAGAACGCTCTATTTATACCTAATTGTTGCTCTAGAACTTCTAAGATATCTTCTTCACTTAAAATACCATCTTCAATAAGAATTTGTCCTAGCCTTTTTCCAGATCCTTGCTGATTTGTGAGCACTTTCTTAAGTTGTTCTGGCGTTATCTTTTTTGATTCAACTAATAAATCTCCTAATCTTTTTTTTGCCATACTCTTCATTAACTATGCCCCTTTTAACTCTACATTGTTTCCTCTTACGTATTTAAAATATTTATATGTAATAACTTGATTTATGTCATAATATCCTCTAGTTTTCTTTTGTTTTAAATCACCATATTTTTCATTCGTAACCACGTTTTTAATATTGTTAATTCTTCCATTAATGACCTTATAATTAATTATATATTATTTATTAATCCTATGCAATAACCTTGCTATATATTGTGAACTTTTTTTAAAGATATCATTAATCCAAATTTGAAATTGCTTCCCAAGTGTGTCGATTACATGTTTAAAGCAATAAACATTCTACCTAAAATAAATTTAAACTGTTAACATTTAAATTTATTTCAAGTAAAATGTTGTAATTAAAGCGAAAAATAATTAAGTTTAATTGATATATTGATATAATTAAATAAAAGATACAAATTAATAATAATCTTTAGTAATATTTGGTGCAAAACCCTTAAATAAATCAACTCCTAAAATTAAGTAAGATCACGTAATTTCATCTGTAATTCCTCATAACTAATTATTCCAAGTTCATACTGTTTGTTAACATTCCTAATAGCTTTGAAGTTATCTATTTTTTTAGAGTATTGTTTAAGCTTAAAATAATATTCATCTTCTGATATAACCTCCATATCTTTTGCTTTATCGAGTACCTCTTTTCGACGTTTATATTCATTCTCATATTTCTCTTTTTCCTGCATTATTGCTTGATCTTTTAATTTCTTTTCTAATAGAATTAATTCCGCCTCTATTTCACTTTTCTTTTTAAGTTTAGGGTCCATAAGTTTAATTATATCTTTAACATCAATTACTGGAGTATCATCGGTTTTTGAATTATATTCAAAATATTTTTCTCCTATTTGTTTATATGCAACATCTAGTTCACCACTAATTGCAGTGAGTTCCTTCTTCATATCCATTATTTTTGTAGCCTCTTGAGATGATATAATCGCAGTACTAAATGCATTTGTTGCAGCCTTACTTATAGATTCTATTGTTACATTCATTAACTCCTCTAGAAATCCCAACTTAATCCCTCCTCTATATTATCCCTTTATAATTAATATAGCTAAAAAGAAGAATTTTGTGCAAATAAAATATAATAACTGTAATCCATATTTTTATATTTAAGGAATACTTTCCACCTTAATTGTTCAGAATAAAAAAAGTACCCTTAGAAAATAACGCAAGGAGGAACTTATGAAAGTTGGTATTCCTAAAGGCTTATTATATTATAAATACTACCCTTTTATAGAGACATTTTTAATTGAACTAGGTGCAGAAATAATTACATCTACAGATACAAATAAGAACATTTTAAATGAAGGCATTAAATACTGCGTGGACGAGGCATGTCTCCCTATAAAGATATTTCATGGACATATATTAGACATAAAAGACAAATGTGATTTATTAATAATACCAAGATTTATGAGGGTCCGCCCCCGCGAATTTATATGCCCAAAGTTTTGTGGTCTTCCAGAAATGTTATTATCTAGCATTACCAATATGCCAAAGGTAATGACAGAACCAATATATGCAACTAATGAAAAGGAATTATATAGATGGTGCAGAAAACTAGCTGGGATGATTACGAAAGACAAAGGCATACTAAAAATTGCTTTTAACAAAGCTTTATCAAAGCAGAGAAACACTAAATTTGGTATTTTTGACGAAGGCTTTAAAATAACCATCGCTTTAGTTGGACATCCATACAATCTCTACGATACTTTTATTAATATGGATATAGTAAAAAAATTAAACAAGTTGGGAGTTGGGGTCATAACAGAGGAATATGTTAAGAAAGAGAAAATTAAATTAGAAACAAGAACTCTTTTTAAACGGCCATTTTGGACTTTTGCTGCAAATTCATATGGATTTACAACTAGTATAGCAAAAGACAAAGAAATAGATGGTGCTATATATATATCATCCTTTGCTTGCGGGATAGACTCCGTTGTAATTGAACTTATCAAAGAAAAAATAGGCGATTTTCCCCTACTAGTTTTAAAAGTTGATGAACATACTGGTGAAGGCGGACTTGACACAAGAATTGAGGCTTTTATCGATATGATCGAAAGGAAGAATAATAATGAAGATAACATTTCCACATTTCGGAAACACACATCTTGCAGCTAAAGCACTATTTGATGGACTAGGCATAGAGTGCATAATTCCGCCATTTAATAACAACGAGGCAATGGAACTTGGGTCAAAGTTTTCTCCTGAAGAAATGTGCTTACCTTATAAAATTATGATGGGCAATTATTTTCAGAGTATAGAACTGGGTGCAGATACAATAATACTTACTGGTAGCTGCGGTCCTTGTAGATTTGGTGAGTACTGTGAATTACAAATAAATGCACTAAAGAAAATGGGACACGATTTAAGCTTTATTGTAATAGATAGTCCTTTTGATATAGGTAAAAAGGAATTTATAAATCGCCTAGCCAAAATTTCAAATAATAGTTCAGTAAGTAATTTTCAAAAAATTAGAGCAGTAAAAATATCTTATAGAGTTATTGAGCTAATAGAAAAAATAGAAAGCAAAGTACATTATTTAGCAGGATTTGAAATAAACAAAGGTGACTTTAAGAGGCTTCTAAAAGAATGTACTGTAAAAGCTGCAAAAGCAAGCTCACCATCACAAATGGTGAATGTCCTAAAAGAATATAAGAATAAAATAAACAGGATCCCTATTAATAGACATAAGTCTCCAGTGAAAATTGCAATTGTCGGTGAAATTTATACAGTAATCGAACCTTTTTCTAATCTTTATATAGAAGATAAACTTATGGATTATGGGGTATCAACTATAAGAATGCTTACCCCCATTTGGTGGATTAAAGATGCGCTGCTTACTCCATTTAAACTTAACTCCCTTAACTTAAGAAAAGCATCTAGAGAATATCTTCCATATTACATTGGTGGGCATGCTAGAGAATGTATAGGAGAAGTGCTTCTCGCAGAAAAAGAAAATTTTGATGGAGCAATTCAAATTTTCCCCATGGGATGTATGCCAGAAATTGTATCAAAAGCAATTTTGACTGCAATTTCAAATGATAAAGATTTTCCGATAATGACTTTGATAGTAGACGAAATGACTGGAGAGGCAGGATATATTACTAGAATTGAGGCATTTGTAGATATGTTAGAGAGGAGGAAAAACAATGTACTATATGGGAGTTGATGTAGGATCAGTAAGTACTAATATTGTACTATTAGATAATACATTAAATGTTATAGAAAAATTATATCTAAGAACAAAAGGTAAACCTATAAAAGCAATTCAAGATGGGTTAAAAATATTAAGCGAAAAATATGATAGCAAGCAAATAAAATCAGTTGGAACTACTGGTAGTGGAAGACAAATGGCATCTTTCTTAGTCGGCGCAGACATTGTAAAAAACGAAATTACTGCTCATGCTGTGGCAGCACTAGAAATTGACCAAGATGTAAATACCATATTAGAAATCGGAGGTCAAGATTCAAAAATAATTTTATTGAAAAATGGCATAGTAACAGATTTTGCAATGAACACTGTATGCGCAGCAGGTACTGGTTCCTTTCTTGATAGGCAGGCAGAAAGACTAGAGATACCTATTGAGAATTTTGGAGAGTATGCTTTAAAATCAAAAGCACCAGTAAGAATAGCTGGAAGGTGTGCTGTTTTTGCGGAATCTGATATGATTCATAAACAGCAGCTTGGCTATAATGAGGAAGACATAATTGGAGGCCTATGCGAAGCAATGGTAAGGAATTATCTAAGTAATGTAGGGAAAGGAAAACAAATCCGCTCAAAAATATTTTTTCAAGGTGGAGTTGCAGCAAATATTGGCATTAAAGTGGCTTTTGAAAAGGCCTTAGATACCGAGGTTTATGTCCCAGAGCACTATAATGTTATGGGAGCTATAGGAGTCGCAGTACTCGCAAAGGAAAAAATCCTGAAGGTAGGAAAAACAAATTTCAAAGGTTTTGAAATAGCCTTTAATGATTTTGTACCTAGAAATATTGAGTGTAATGGTTGCGGTAACAATTGCGAGGTAATTGCAATAAAAGATGGAGAAAAAACTGTAGGTTGCTTTGGAGATAGATGTGGAAAATGGAGTGGTAAAATGGTTATATAACTTTTCTTTTCCATTTCATAAATTTGTAAACAATTTATATGAATATTAAAATTATTGTTAATTTTAATTACAAAATAATTAAGACTTAACTCTATTGAAATTACTGGTACCATTAGGTTCCTAGGATAATAAGTCCATGTTTTAATTAAGTTTTAGAAAAATTTTACAAAATTAGAATTAATTTTAATTAAATAAAAAGGAATATGGAAATAAATGGAGAATACTTTATATAGATAAAATTAGGAGGCGCATATAATGATTTATGATGCATTTAAAATTGCTAAACAACTAAACATTAGTAAAGTAACTGCTTATGCTAAAATGAAACTGCCTGAAATTAAATCTTTTTTAATAATCCATAATGGTAAAACATGTGTAGATGAGAAAGGCCTAAATGCAATTAAACAAAGTCTTAAATATAATCAAAATTCAGAAGCTGAATCAGAAATCGCAGCTACCGTTGTTACTCTACTAAAAGAAGATATGATTGAAATACTTAAAACCAATGTAGAGTTTATAAAACAACAGTTAAATGTAAAAGACGGACAACTCTATAATATTAATAAATTATTAGAAAATACACAGGTCCTCTTTAAACAAGAGCAAGAGAAAAATAAGATTGTTCTGTCATTACCTGAGACCATCAAAGAACATGATATCCAATTAATTAATACTTTAAATGATTCTCTTGAAAGGCAAAGGATTAAAACAGCTGCCGAAGAAGCCCTTAATAAGAAAAAAGGAATTTTTCAAAGACTATTTGACAGATAAAAAAAGGTACTCATTAGCAATGGGTACCTTTTATTAATAATTTATTAATAACATAATCTTTACATAACTATTTGATATTTATGTCACAGTTTATAGTTATAATTAGACTAATAAGAAATTAAATAAGTGAGTAGGATAGAAAATAAAAATATTACAAAGGAGAAAAAGATGGATATTTTAATAAGCTTTATTGGTGAGCTAATACATATTGATAAGTATTTAACTTTAATAGTACAGCAATATGGTACATTAACATATGTTTTTCTTTTTTTTATTATTTTTTTAGAAACAGGTTTAGTTGTTACCCCCTTTTTACCCGGCGACTCAATGTTATTTGCTGCAGGAGCACTAGCCGGAATTGGATCAATGAATATATCCACTCTTCTAGTAGTAGGATATTTTGCATCAGTCCTTGGGGATACTTCCAACTATTATATTGGTAGAAAGATTGGAAACAATATACTAGATAAAAAAGAAGTAAGGTTTATTAACAAAAATTACTTAAAAAGAACCCAGAACTTCTATAAAACACATGGCCCACTCACAATAATACTAGCCAGATTTATTCCAATAATTAGAACCTTGGCTCCTTTTGTAGCTGGTATTTCCCAACTGAATTACTTGAAATTTATACCTTATAATATGATTGGTGGAGGATTATGGGTAAGTTTATTTTTAGGTGGAGGTTACTTTTTTGGTAATATATCTTTTATAAAAAACCATTTTTCTTATTCATTAATATTATTGTTCTTTATTTCTTTATTTCCCGGGATTATAGCTTTTCTAAAAGTAAAACAAAATAAAGTCAAAGCTGATATTATCTAATTTTACGTAACTATTATACAAATAAAAATTGGGTTTAAATATCCCTTTTTGCAAAAACCCAATAACCTGCAAAACAAAATATTATAGAATATATAGCACTTATACCAAGTCCGAAAGCTAAAGTTGTCCCCTCAATATATGCTCCTTGAGTAACAAAGCTAGAAAAATTAGACATTCCAAGTGGAAGATATTTACCCCAACTAAAATATATAGCTAACATTAGTATTATTCCACTACCTACGAAAAGCAAGAACAAAGAAAATCCGGTCGCAATTGATCTAGAACGAGATATTGCTGAAATTGCAAAAGCTATTATTACATAGACCATTACTTGAAGAAAATTAAGTCCATAAACAATAATCGTTTTTAATGCAGCTGATATATATACTATTTTGCTACTTGTCCATAACATTTCACTATTTCCCAGGCCATTAAAGCCAAAAAATAAACCTAACATTATAAAATTTACTAAGAATGTTGTTACCAAAAGTACAAGTCCATAAATTATTGTAGCTACAAGTTTAGCAGTAAGAATCTCGGAGCGTTTATAAGGCCTCGATATCATCATTTTCATTGTACCCTCAGAAAATTCACCAGCAACTAGGGCTGAACAGGATATTATTACAAAGAGCGCAATAATTCCGCCATAACTTGCATTTGTAGCAAAATCCGTACTTCTAGCCCAAACGTTCTGGTTCGATTCTGGCTTGATATTGTTGCGAATTCTGTATTCACCTTCAGCAATTGTCTTTTCTAATGATCCTATAGATACTTTTGCCATCTTATTAGTATCATTCTCTAGCTGCTTAAGTTGAATCTTTTGTAAGGTAAGACCCTGTTGTAATTCTTGTTTCCAATTATCAGAAATTTTAATTGTGTTCGATATCTTATGTGATACATTATAATATTTGTAAATACTGGTTGCTACTATTATAATTAAAATCATTATGATTAACATTACTTTTGTAGAAAGTCTTTTCCACAGCTTTGTATTTTCTATTGAAACAAGCGTAAAAAAATTACTCATATTATTTGTCCTCCCCTGTAAGTTTCATAAATACATCTTCAAGTGATTGACTCTCTTGTCTATCCATACCCAAAACACCAATGCCTGCTGACGTCAATGTTGTAACTATTTCAGGAACACGATCCTTTGTTGTTTCAATATGTACTCCATCGGCTAGAATGTTACTACTGATATTCACATTTGTTAAAAGCGAGGCCGCCTTTTCATTATTATCAGATTTTAATATTAGTACTGTTTTATCACCATCTTGTGCTAAGTTAAGAAGTTCTTCAACAGATTTTATAGTTATAATTTTTCCCTTATGAATTATACCAACACGGTCACAGATCTGCTGCATTTCACCTAGGATATGACTAGAAATAAACACTGTAAGGCCAGTTTCAGACGAAAGTTTTCGAAGTAGCTCTCGCATCTCCTTAATTCCTGCTGGGTCAAGACCATTTGTAGGCTCATCGAGTATAAGAAGTTTCGGACTATGCAGTAGTGCTTGTGCAATACCTAGTCGTTGCTTCATTCCTAAAGAATAAGTTTTGACCTTATCCTTTATTGCCTTTTCTAGATCAACAATTTTTATTACTTCATTAATTCGTGCCGCATCAACATCTTTGTATATTTTTGCAAATATTTTAAGATTATCAAGTCCAGACATATATTTGTACATATCAGGATTTTCAACAATGCACCCAATGTTACGCATCGCTCCTTTAAAATCTTCCTTTACCGAACATCCACCTACATAGATATTCCCCTCAGTAATTTTGGATAATCCTACAATCATTTTAATAGTAGTAGACTTTCCGGCTCCATTAGGACCCAAAAACCCGAATATTTCTCCTTCTTTAAGATCAACAGAAATGTCTGATACTATTGTACGTTTGCCAATTACTTTTTTTAAATTTTCAATTTTTAATACTTCATTCCTCATAATATACCCCCTAGAATCCATATTTAAATTTATATATTTACTTGTTACTGCCTTGCCTTAAGTTAATGTCCCTAAAAATTCACCTAGAAAATCTTAACATAACAGAAATAAAAGCTGCAGCTGAGATAAGTAATAGTATTATCGGAGCATATAACTTAAGTAAAACGCTACAAAATATTAATATTATACATGACATAACAACAAATGAAATGGCTATACTCTTAGACTTCATTTAAATTTCCCCCCACCAATAAAATCAAATAACGTATTTCGTGCAATATGCTATTAAATATACGCATATTCACATTGTATTATTTTATAAAATTAAAACAATACAAAACACATGAAACGCATATTTTATAACATAAAAATAAATTTAATCTTCATTTTTGTTGCAAATCATTTACATTATTTTAAATCATGAATATTAAACAATTATATTCGGGGTGATTTAACTTGTTTTGCTTTTTTTAAAGAAACTGCTCTCCCTAAGAGTTTGCATAAATGATATTTTAAAAACAGTATAACTATCTTCAAAGAATAATTGAACATTACTATTATTTTTTTCAGCTATCTTTTTTATATTATAAAGGCCATATCCTCTATTTTTCCCTTTTTTAGTAGAAAATCCTCTTTCAAATATATTTACTATATCGTCTGGTTTTATTGTTATTCCATTATTTCTAACCTCTACAATATTACTAGTTCCTTCTGCACATATATTTAACATAACTACCTTATCGTTATCATTATTTATGACAGCATCAAATGCATTATCCAAGAGATTATTTAGTATATCAGAAATTTCATAATCATTTAAACTTTTTTCTAAGGAATTATTTGTAACACTAAATAATAATTTTATATTTAATCTATCAGCTTCGCATAATTTATTATATATTATAGCTTTAATTACAACATTATCTATATATATAATATCTTCTATATTATTATTGGAATATTTTAATGATATTATATACTTCTTTAATTCATGCTTAACTTCTTTTTCGCTTACTATTTCCACTATTGCATTTATGGTATTTAAATGATTTTTAAAATCATGCTGCTTACGTCTTATATCCTCCACTATATCAACTAATATAGGGTTGTACCTATTTTGTAACTCTGCAACCTTTTTATCTTCACTTATTTTAACTATATAATAATATAAAAATATGTTTAACAATAACATGAATAATACGATGAAAATATATATCAATATGTTGTTCAATATTATATTTTTATCATATTCCCATATGAATTTAGAAAATAATGCATATAGTCCTAAGTTAATTATGAAATAATATACTATTTTAGACTCTAATGAAATAAATTTTCTTGCACTTTTACCAAAATTACATCTTAATATAATAATAACAAAAGATAGCTCAATTAAAAGAAGAGAGATTCTCCATATAAATTTGCCTGAATATGAGACTCCAAATAAAGATATAAAAGCAATAAGAATTGCTTGCAACATCATATTTATACAGCAAAATATAATAAATTCCAATGTCGTCTTTATAAGTGGTCTCCTATATATAAATTTAATTGAAAGTATTACGCTTAAGTAACTAATAAGTACATTTAAGTAGATATCTGCATTAGATGTTACAATCATTACACCTGAACCTATTAAAATTACACATAGATTTTTGAGCCAATTGTTTTCATCTTTAAAAGAAAAGCTTGACCATAATATAATAAATACAGTCAATTCAATAAAATTAGCTAAAAGTTGTTGTATTATATCTATCATTTCATACACTCCTCATATAAAAAAATTTAAAGATATCGTTAATGATTTTTTTAATGAAATTTTTGTATTAATGAAATTTTTCTAATACTGTATTTTTATATTTATAACCCAAAAAAGCACTTTCATCATAATTTTCGAAGTAAATTTCACTCAATTTATTGTCTACACTTTCTATTTTGCTTATATACTTAATATTTACAGCAAATGATTTATGACACTGGATTATATTGTCACAATTTATAAGCTTAAGAATGTTCTTAAGTGCCAATTTATTAACCTTGTAGACACCATTTACAGTATGTACCATACATGTTCGAAGTTTCACTTCTATAAAAATTATTTCATCAACATATACTTTTAAATTAATACCTTTAATAATTTCAAATATTACATAAATCTTGTCTTTTGGAGTACCGTGTATATTACCACTATATAATATAAATCGTTTCGTCATATTTACTACATCATCTGTATTATAAGGCTTTAGGATAAAATCATAACAATGTGTTTGTTTAAATGATTGGGTTATATATTCAACATGAGTTGTTAAGAAAACAATAAAGCTAAATTCATATTTGGGTATTTTTCTAAGATTTATTGCAAAATCTAATCCTGAAGAATTTTTCAAAGAAATATCTATATAAAATATATCTATATCATAGCTACTTGTAATTTCTAAGGCCTCATCTTTATCTTCGCATTCATATATATTTATATCTTTATCAATTTGCTGTAGAGTTTTTTTCAAACTTTTCCTTTGTATTATATCATCCTCTGCAATTAGAACGTTCATCAATCTTTTCCCCCTATTTACTGCTAGCAACCAAAATAGATTTTCAAGGTTTTGCCTCTCTTACCCATTTACCATAATTCTACATTCAATAGATACTATCCTTCATTTTTGTACAAAAAAGTCAAAAAAATACGAATATTTCAATAGGCTTTACAGCTAAGAAATATTCGTAATTACTATTTATCCTCATTTTTCAAAAATAATGACAATATAAAACCAATTGCGATGATTATGACTGCAGCTGTTATGGAATAACGGAAACCACTATAAAGAGCTTGAATCTTAATTTCATGAGAGATAACACTGCTTGAATTATTTAAAAATTTATTTTGACCTGCCGTCATAAGCCCTATAAATAATGTTGATCCAATCGCTGCAGCTATCTGCATTGAGGTGGTTGTTATAGCTATTCCATCCGCTTGATGAGCACTTGTTAATTGATTAAGTGCCGTTGTTTGCGTAGCAGGTATTATTAAAGCTGATCCAAATCCTACAAAACAATATAATCCGGAAATTGTTAACATAGTTGTAGATACCCCAATAACAGATAGTAACCACATAAAAATACATATTATTAAAAAGCCAACAGTTATTAGTTTTTTACCTCCGACTCTATCAAAAATTTTGCCTGCTATTGGTGTGGTTATCCCACTAATTAAAACAGCTGGTAGTAAGACAATGGCTGCATTTAATGGGGAGGTATTTAATCCATTCTGCAATAAAAGAGGTAGTAACATGTTCATTGAGAACTGTACCATCTGCGTAATTACAATGAGTATTATGCATAGTGTAAATATGGGACGCTGAAATACTCGAATTTCTAGGATTGGTTGTTTTAAGGATAGTTGACGTTTGCTAAAGAAAATTAATCCTACTATTCCAACCGAAAAGGATATAATAATAATTAATTTACTTACATGTGAATTATTCATTGAGCTTATCCCATATATAATTCCAGCAAATCCAATGCTTGATAATACAATAGACAGATAATCAACTTTAGGTTTTGTTATTATAGAGATATTTTCTAAAAATAATGCACCACTAATTATTGATATAATAGCTAATGGGATCAATATTATAAATAAGGATTGCCAATGAAAGAATTGTAATAATGTACCGGATGCTATAGGACCTAATGCTGGTCCAATTAGAATAGCACAGACACATAATCCCATGGTTGAACCACGTTTTTCTGGTGGAGATATTACTAAAGCTGTATTCATCATTATAGGTACTAACATCCCTGTCCCTGTGGCTTGAATCATTCTTGAAATAAGTAACATAGTAAAAGAGGTTGAGCACACCGCAAGTAGTGTACCCGCTAAGAATAATAGCATTGCACTTAAAAATAATTGCTTTGTAGTGAATGTATGAATAAGAAAAGCTGTAACTGGGACAAGAATACCGACTACTAACATGTAACCAGTGGCAAGCCATTGCACTGTAGTAGCAGTAACATTTAATGAAACCATAATATTTGCAAATGCTACGTTTAAGATGGTTTCATTAAATAGCGATAAAAATCCTCCAAATAGAAGCACGGCCATAATAGCTTTTACATTATATTTTTTATCTGCCTTTAAATTGTTTTTTTTCACCTCTAGATTTCTTTTTCCAATCTCCATAAAATTTATTCTCCTTTAAAGTTGATTGAAAAGTAAAGACTCCGAGATTATTCTCAGAGCATTTTAACTATTCTTTAATTTTATAAAAACAATTTCATTACATTTTTTACAAACTAATACTATAGTACCATCTTCACAATTTTTAAATTCGAAACCCTCTATTTCATTATCTGTTTTTAAATCTTCTATGTTTCCACATTTACACATTAACTTCATTGTATACCTCCGATCAGTATCATCTCTACATAACTTACATAGTCTAATTATACCTTTTATTTTAGATAAAATCCATCTATAGGTAAATTTTATATTGTATTCCTGCTTAAAAATTTAAAGTAAGAATGTATAAGCCCTATTGACAGTTTATTCTACAAATATTAATATATGATTAAATCATCTAAGCATACAAAAGTCCTGACATTGTTATGGCACTTAAAGGATGCCACTTTCTTATTTTATTTGTAACAAAAATGGTCATAACAAGAACTGTTATAGCATTAAAACTTATAAGAATACCATAATTTCTCGCGCCAGTACTTCCAAAAATCTGGTCTAACATTATAGGTAATGAAAATACATTCTGAGTGTATGTAAAACTTATAAAAATATTTATAATAAGAAAAATAAGAATTTTAGGCCGTTTAAATAAAACTGTAAAAACGTTACCCTTCTCACTTTTTTCTTCATTTCGAATACATTTGTTATTATTACAATTTGGTAAGGTCTCCTTTATATTAATCACTACTAGAGTTACAGCTATAACCGAGGTAATTGCATCACCTATAAATATTAGTGGTATATAATGGCTAAATAAAAATCCAGCTACAAGTGGTCCGAGTGCTGCACCTAAGTTTATTCCTAAATATGATATTGAAAATCCAACTTGTCTTTTTTCTGGCGGCAATACATCCGATATAATCGCTGACATAATTGGGCGAACACCGCCATTAAAAAATGATGATATGCAAATAAGTGCAATAATAATTTGTGGATTACTAAAGAACACGCAAAAAAACACAAAGATACCTGCCGTCAATTGAAATAGAGCATAAGATTTTACTCGTCCAATATGATCTGCAATTTTCCCTCCCGCAAAAGATCCAGGAATTGATGATAATGCAATAAGCATTACTGCAAATCCTGCGCTCTGATAGTCAAGTCCCATTTTCTTAACTAAAAATAAAGTTAGAAACGGCAAAACAAAATCACCAAATCTATTAGTGACTTGTGCTAAGAATATAATATAGATACTTTTAGGTAATCCTTTGTATGCATTAAAACAACCCAACTTTAACAGTCCCTTCATTTGTAAATCAATTTATACTAATATAATATCATTTTTTCATGTTTTTAAATTATATAGATATATTTAACATTATTATATCTTATTTAATCCAGAATTCCTATATTCTTATATATATTGCTCGAAGCAACTCAAAGATCCTCTGTATTTAACTAAATAAAGAATAAAAAAAGTTGAACCATTTTGGTTTCAACTTCTTTTACTTTTGATTTTACTTTTTTATCTAAATATCCTAATCTTCTTATTATAAAATTGTAATAATCATATTTTATAATGTAGCAGGTCCATTATTTAATTTTTTCATTTTATTTTTACTCATCAATTTAAATGCATAAGAAACAATAAATGGACAAAGAATAGCGGATACTACACATGATGCTGCAACTTGCGCTGTGGCTACTGTTGCAATCGCCACTAATGATGGATCTGCTCCTGCAATAATAGCTGGCGTCGCTACAGCATTTCCTGCAGTTGACCCTGTTGCCAGACCTATTATAGGCTCTTCTTTAAATAATTTAAGAAGTACATAAGCTCCTATTCCAGTAAAAGACGCTATTATTCCAAGTAGTATACCTGGACCTCCAGCTTTTACAATAGTTTCAAGATTCATTCCTGCACCTAAAGGGAAGGAGAAAAATGGTATTAATAACAATCCACTACTTCCAAGGAACTTTCTCATATCACCATCAATATTTCCTAAAATCATTCCTATTAATATTGGAATTAATACTGCTACAAGCGCCATAAAAGGAACTTGAGC
>JGI24146J20443_1001445_pt1 | contig 14648 bp, 15 predicted proteins | sample BarGraIncub1131A_FD_20443 | JGI IMG/M metagenome (IMG submission 20443) | reverse complement strand
GCATCATCGGTTTTCGGAAAGGTGAAACGGAACATTGCTGAACGCTCAGTGGGAGTAATCTCGGTCGTAACATCGTAATCAGCCAGATATACTTTGTAATAATACGGCAAAGCTTGCTCTGACTTGTGAGAAAACCAGCTAGCCCGTTCGTTTTCCTGAAATACAGGTTTACCGGTAACCGGCATCAATGAAAATTGCCCATAATCATTGATCCAGGGACTCGGCTGGTGTGTCTGTTTGAATCCACGTATCTGATTATCGGTATAGACATAGGCCCATCCGTTACCCATAGTACCAGTCTGGGGCATCCAGAAGTTCATACCCCATGGACGGGCAATAGCCGGATAGGTGTTTCCTGCTGAAAGCGCCACGGTGGATTGTGTTCCCATCAATGGGTTTACATAATCAACAGGTGAAAACAAATCAGCAGCAAAGGTATAAGTCGTTGCCAAAGAAACAACAAGAAAGAGGAAGAGCGTGCGAAAAACGGTTTTCATGTTTGAGAGTGTTAGTTTTGGTAATACTTTTATTCTTTTATAGTTGCAAACAATTCCAGATGCTCATCCATATAATGAGCAATGGCTGCGGTGGATTCTTCTTCCATCTCGAAATACTCCTCTTCCAGCTCATCGAATACTTCAAATTCCTCATACATAGCCATAAACTCATCTTCTGTAGTTTCACGTTCTAGCTTCTTACGATGCTCATCATAGATCTTTTTTGCTTTATAGATCAATTTGGAGAGTTCTTTGGCACCAAAGAGTCGCATAGCTTTTGCAAAGGGGTTGTCAAAGATATATGCCCCATATCCATTTTGAATCAGTTGGACAAATCCACCACTTTGGATCTCTTGGGTAAAATAATGATAGGCAATCAATGTATTCTGATGGCCATTCAGTATTTGCATGCTATCACTGGTCAGATTACCATGAATCATCTCAAGATAAGCGTTCGTAAAAACAGCGATAAACTCATCCATTCCTTGCTCAACAGCTGCAGATAGTTGTTCGCCCTTTATAATCGGGAGTAATTCGTCCATAGTACTCTTGTATTCATTAATAATTAATGCCAAAGATAAACAAAAAAGGGTTGTCCTGAATAGGACAACCCTTTTTGCTAATTCGCTACAACCTTATTTAACTTTGTCTACGATTGCTTTGAAAGCTTCCGGATGATTCATTGCCAAGTCAGCAAGAACTTTACGGTTGATTTCAATACCTGATTTGTGCAATGCACCCATCAATTTGGAATAAGACATTCCCTTCCAGACGGGCAGCAGCGTTTATACGCTGAATCCATAATGCGCGGAAGCTACGTTTCTTATTTCTACGATCGCGGAACGCATACGTTAAACCCTTTTCCCAAGTGTTTTTAGCAACGGTCCATACATTCTTTCTTGCACCAAAGTAACCTCTGGTGAGTTTTAAGATTTTCTTTCTTCTTGCTTTCGAAGCAACGTGATTTACTGATCTTGGCATAATTAATCAATTTTTGAATGTTAGCGTCACTATTTAAAGTGAACTTCTCTGCTAATGCATTCGGTTAATAAATCTTTTGTTAAACTCGCTTTTTGAAATAGGTTTCTGAATTACTTCATTGAGAGCATCTCTTTGACGCTTTTCAAATTAGTTTTATCCAGGATTGTGAATCCTGTCAGATTTCTTTTTCTTTTTGTCGATTTCTTAGTCAAAATATGACTTTTGAAAGCGTGCTTTCTTTTGATTTTTCCTGTTCCGGTAAGAGAGAACCTCTTTTTAGCACCGGAGATAGTCTTCAATTTTGGCATTTTACAGTAAATTTTATTTGTTAGTTAATATATATCCTACGCACGATTCTCATCGTCCGGACGTTTCTTATAATTTTTCAACTTCTTGCGCCTCATCTTCAACTTTTGGAGCTTCTTCCTTCAGCACTTGTACCTTCGGAGCTGCAGTTTTCGACGTCCCTTGCTTAGGTATATCGGTCTTTGGCTTGATAACAGGCACTCCTACTCTCTTCTTCGGAGAGATAAAAATAATCATCCTCTTCCCTTCCAAAACAGGCATTTGTTCAACCTTTCCGTATTCCTCCAAATCATTGGCAAAACGTAGAAGTAAAACCTCCCCTTGTTCCTTGAATAAAATCGAACGACCTTTAAAGAATACAAAGGCTTTTATCTTTGCTCCTTCATCCAAAAATCCTTTTGCATGCTTCAATTTGAAGTTGTAATCATGATCATCAGTCTGAGGTCCGAAACGAATCTCTTTGACAACAACCTTGACAGATTTGGCTTTCTGCTCTTTCTGACGTTTCTTATATTGATATAAGAACTTCTGGTAATCAACAATCCTACAAACAGGAGGAACGGCGGTTGGCGAGATCTCCACCAAGTCAAGTCCATGTTCTTCAGCCATACGAAGAGCTTCACGAACAGAGTAAACTCCTTGTTCAATATTTTCACCAACAACACGAACTTCTTTGGCACGGATTCCTTCATTAATCCGAAACTGCACTTTGAGGTCTTCTTTCATTCTCAAAAATTCTATTCTCCTACTTTTAATTATTTATTTGTCGAATCAATCATCGAATTGATTAACCATTTTTTCAATTTCGTCATTCAAAAGAGCGGCAAAGTTAGCAATTTTCATGGAACCTTGATCACCTTCACCCTGTTTTCTTACAGAAACTTCATCATTTTGTGCTTCTTTCTCTCCAACAACCAATAAATAAGGTATTCTCTTCAATTCATTGTCTCTGATTTTACGTCCAATCTTCTCATTTCGGTCATCAACAATGGTACGAATATTTTTTCTGTTCAGGAATTTAGCAACAGATTCAGCATAATCATTGAACTTCTCACTAATCGGGAGAATAACAGCCTGATCCGGTGTCAGCCATAATGGGAACTTGCCACCGGTGTGCTCAATAAGCACAGCCACAAAACGTTCCATCGAACCAAACGGAGCACGATGTATCATCACCGGACGATGTTTCTGGTTGTCGGCACCCGTATATTCAAGTTCGAAACGTTCCGGCAGGTTGTAATCTACTTGTATGGTACCCAACTGCCACTTACGTCCGATAGCATCTCTTACCATGAAATCAAGTTTAGGTCCGTAGAAAGCTGCTTCTCCTAATTCAACAGTAGCTTTCAGCCCTTTCTCTGCACAAGCTTCAACGATGGCTCTTTCAGACTTTTCCCAATTCTCATCACTTCCTATGTATTTGTTCTTATCGTTCGGGTCCCGTAAAGAGATCTGTGCTTCAAAGTTCTCAAAGTCTAAAGCTTTAAAGATAATAAAAATAATATCCATTACTTTCAAAAACTCATCTTTCACCTGATCAGGACTACAGAAGATATGCGCATCATCCTGTGTAAAGCTTCTCACACGCGTCAAACCGTGCAACTCACCGCTCTGTTCGTAACGATAAACCGTTCCAAACTCAGCAAGACGCAAAGGCAGTTCTTTGTATGAACGAGGAAAGCATTTGTAAATCTCACAGTGGTGAGGGCAATTCATTGGTTTCAACAAATACTCTTCTCCTTCTTCAGGAGTATGAATCGGTTGAAACGAGTCTTTACCGTATTTAGCATAGTGACCGGAAGTCACATACAATTCTTTTTGTCCGATATGCGGAGTAATTACCTGCTGGTACCCAAAACGTTTCTGAATCCTCTTCAAAAAGTCTTCCAAGCTAAGACGCAAGGCAGTACCTTTGGGTAACCATAATGGAAGACCTTTACCTACTTTCTCAGAGAAAGCAAAAAGCTCCATTTCCTTACCAATCTTGCGATGGTCACGTTTCTTGGCTTCTTCTAACAATACCAGATATTCATCCAACATTTTCTTTTTCGGGAAAGTGATACCATAGATACGGGTTAGCATCTTACGTTTTTCATCACCTCTCCAATAAGCTCCCGCGACACTAGTCAGTTTGACAGCCTTGATCGGAGCTGTAGTTGGAATGTGCGGACCACGACATAGATCCGTAAATCCACCTTGTGTGTATGTAGTAATCGTTCCATCCTGGAGATCATTAATTAATTCAACCTTATACGTTTCTCCTCTTTCACCAAAATAAGACAATGCCTCGCTTTTTGTAATATCCTTACGGTTTATTGCTTCTTTCCTGCCTGCAAGTTCAAGAATCTTCGCCTCAATAGCAGAAAGATCGATTTCTTTAATGACAGCCTCCCAGGATCAACATCATAATAAAACCCGTTTTCTATGGCCGGACCAATTCCAAACTGGATACCCGGATATAGATCTTGCAATGCTTCTGCCATTAAGTGGGCAGATGTATGCCAGAAAGCATGTTTACCTTCCTTGTCATCCCATTTGTAAAGAACGACGTCGGCATCAGACGTAATCGGCCGAGACAAATCTATCGTCTCACCATTCACTCCGACAGATAAGACATCTTGAGCCAGCCGGGGACTAATACTCTCAGCAATCTCTAATCCGGTAACGCCTTTAGGATATTCGCGGACTGACTGATCAGGAAATTTTATTTGTATCATATTCATTTCTATTTAACAACTTGCAAAAGTAGTATTTATTCATTTTATAAGCAATAATTGATTCTATTTTATTCCGAATAGCGTTTTATTATATTATATGCTTCGGGAATACCAAGTTCACCGGCTTTGCTCAAATCAGAAACTCCTTCCTTATCCTTACCTGCTAAAACACGAGTCAAGCCTCTATTAAAATATGCTTCTGCAAAATCAGGTTCTAGTTCGATAGCACGCGTATAATCATCAATAGCACTTTGATACTCCTTTTGTTCAGAATAGATATTGGCACGATTAAAATATGCAGTCACAAACTTTGGATCAAGAGATATGACTTTCCCATAATCCGAAATAATCTTCCATCTTTCCGCACTTGTAGTCTGAGACTCAGTTACCTGTGTTTTGAGCTTTAAAGAACTAATCTTTGCCCCTTTGATTCCAGGGACGTCAAACGATTGGAGAGTACTGGCCACCTTTTCCTCTTCTTCATTTTCCTTCATAGCAGTGGCATATTCAAGTTCTCTCGAAAGTATTAAAGCCCGATTCATATATACAGGCAGATAGGAAGGATTGATCCGTACAAGCGTATTACAATCTTCCAACGCACTTTTCATATCCTGAATCAACATAAAATCAACGGCTCTCCCCATATATGCAGAGATATCTGTACTATCCTCACCAATACGTTTTGAATAATTATCTATGGAAGAGAACCTTTCAGCTACTTGCTCGGAAGTCAATGTCACATCTTTATTTGTCAATATGAGATAATTATTCAAAGAATTATTCTTGTTGATATCTTCGACTACACCTATATAATAAGAAACATGACGCAAATCACTCTCTTGTTTGTACCATGAAAAGTAATATTGAGGTTGTAATCCGATGGAAACATTCCGATTTTGCACACGTCCGCGATATTCATTGCTATAGTTACGTTTGCTTTCATCTTCGGGATCAGCGACTACAAGTCTGTTAAACTTGCTGATATTCTGATCTGAATTTGTACGAACTTTATCTTCTGTGTCATTCTTTGTATTATCATCAGTCTCTTTTGGGGCATTTTTTCCACGATTCATCTCGAGTGTCATCGCCGTTGTATAATCAATCTCTGCCCCGTGTAAATCATTCATCTTTTTACGAGCCTCCGAACGAGCATAATAGGCTGGTACAAAATCATTAAACTTTTTCAGTACTGTTGAATAATCTTCTATAGCTCCTGCCTGATCACCCGTTTCTGAGCGAAGTAAGGCCCGGTTGTAAATCGCCATATAATTATCAGACTCGAAACGGATCACTTTGTCAAAATCATCAATTGCCTTATTGTTATCACCCACCATTGAACGAAGAAGTCCACGATTGAAAAGAGCAATCAGATTAGAAGGGTCAAGATCCAATGCCTTATCATAATCATTCATCGTGCCACGCAAATCATTTAACTGATAGCGTATTATACCGCGGTTAATATAATAGTCTATATTTTTCGGATCAAGTCGTATCGCTTCATTCAAGTCAATCATCGCAGAAGGTAAATCCCCGCGTTTGGACAAAATAACCGCACGTATTCCGTAAGCCCTGGAAGAAAACTTATCCATTTTAAGTACCGTATCAATATCTTGTAAAGCTGATACTGTATCCTTCTTCTCCAAATTCATCGCGCTTCGATTCAGATATGCAGGAATATAACTGGGCTGCCTGGATATAAGATGCGAGAATTCTTTTTCCGCCTTGTCATATTCTTTGTTTTGAGCATACGCAATACCTTTGTTCATCCACAGCTGATTGTTGACCGGGTCATACTCCAACCCTTTTGTATAGTCGGCAATTGCACCTGCATAATCGCCTAATTGCTGCCGGGCATATCCCCGACAGGAGTAGACACCAACCACAAAAGGATTTCGCTCCAGAGCCAGAGTACAATCCTCTTCAGCTCCTTTAAAATCCTCAAGCAGCACTTTGGCAATTCCTCGATAGTAATACGGCTCATAAAGATAAGGCTTTGCCTGGATTACCTGATTGAAATACTGAATAGATAGCACATAGTCCTCAAAATAGAGAGCGTTACGACCAATGGAAAGAACCCTGTCCGTATTGATTTGAGCATGTGATGAAAGGGAAAACAAACAAAAAAGTAGTACCCAGACTATATGACGCATTTTTCTTATTTGATTATCTATTATGAACTTGAGGCACAAATGTACCAAAAGAGTAAACACCATACTAGAAAGAAACAGATATTAACGAAAAGCAGACGTAAGAAACGAAAAAGAGTCTCACTGTGGAGACTCTTTTCAATCAGATGATTTTGTTTGTCGTAGTGTCAGGATGACAATTGTCGGTTTGAAATCTTTTGCCTCTTCAAAGTCCATATAAGCATAAGCCATAATGATGATGATGTCACCCGGTTGCACTTTACGTGCTGCAGCACCGTTTAGGCAGATAGTTCCCGAGCCCCTTTCTCCTTTAATTATATAAGTTTCAAAGCGCTCGCCATTGTTATTATTGACAATATGTACCTTCTCATTAGCAATCAGATTGGCAGCATCCATCAGATCCTCGTCAATCGTAATACTTCCTACGTAATTAAGATCAGCCTGAGTGACCGTTGCCCTGTGAATCTTGGATTTAAGTACTTGAATAAACATAATTAAAATCTTGAGCGACTATTTCTTATAAACGATATTATCAATAAGGCGTATTTTACCGCAATAAATTGTGATACAGCCTACAATGTAAGAGGCATCGTTCCAGCTCTTGACAGATTGCAATGTATCTCCATCCACAATCTCGAAGTATTCCATCCGGAAAACCGGATCGGAAGACAAGCTTTCTTTTACGAATGCCTTGATTTCCTCCACACTCTTTTCAGGTACAAAGGTAGTGCTTTTAAATAATGTCTGCGAGATCTTAGTTGCTTTTTTTCTCTCTTCATCGGAAAGAAGCATATTACGGCTACTGAGTGCAAGACCATTTTCTTCACGCTCAATCGGACATGAAACTATTTCAATAGGTAAATTAAGCTGTTTAGTCATCAGGCGGATAACGGCAACTTGTTGAAAATCTTTTTGTCCGAAGTAGGCACGGTCAGGCTCAACGGCATAAAACAGTTTGCTTACAATCTGAGCAACACCATTAAAATGGCCAGGTCGGGCAGGTCCTTCCATTACTTGATCTAAAGGTGCAAATGAGAAATTACGGGTATCTGGTTCTGGATACATTTCCTCTACACTTGGAGCAAAAACGATATCACATCCTGCCTCATCAAGTAAAGCCATGTCTGCTTCCAATGTTCGGGGATATCGCTCAAGATCACTCTTATCATTAAACTGAGTGGGATTAACAAACACGCTGACTACTGTCACATTATTATCAGCAACACTTCTGTTTACAAGAGATATATGGCCAGCATGCAAAGCACCCATTGTAGGTACGAGTCCGATAGTAAGACCCTTTTCTCGATCTGTCTGAAGAAGAGCCTTCAGTTCGGAAATGGTTGTAATTTTCTTCATTCGTATTATTGTTTTCAAAAAAGAATGCAAAGCAACAGTTTTTTTGCTGAATGTGAAAGAGAAACCCAAAAAACCTTCCATAAAGAACATAAGAAGCACTATAAAAGTCAATATTTGCACCCAAAGAATTGTTAATCGGCAGAAAAACATAGCAATGATTGCATTTTTTAGTATCTTTGCGTACAATTAGTAACTAGAAAGGATCCAACAAGATGAGCGCTACAAGAGTATTATACATTTCCCAAGAGATTGCTCCTTATCTTCCGGAAACGGAATTGTCAACGACCAGCCGTTATTTACCACAAGCTATTCAAGAAAAAGGGAAAGAGATCAGAACTTTTATGCCTAAGTTTGGGAGTATTAATGAGCGAAGGAATCAGTTGCACGAGGTCATTCGCCTCTCAGGTATGAACTTGATAATTGATGATACGGACCACCCACTCATTATCAAGGTGGCATCCATCCAATCGGCCCGTATGCAAGTTTACTTTATTGACAATGAAGACTACTTTCAACGCAAAAACACGGTTATGGACGATAGTCAGACGGAGTATCCGGATAATGATGAACGCTCTATTTTTTATGTTCGGGGAGTATTGGAAACAGTCAAAAAACTCAAATGGGTACCGGATATCATACATTGCCAAGGATGGATGACTGCTCTAACGCCTCTATACATCAAGAAAGCATACGCTGAAGATCCTTGCTTCAGAAACTCCAAAATCATATTTTCTCTCTATAATGATGCGTTTCAGAATCCCTTTAATGAAAACTTCAGAGAGAAACTTCTCTTAAGTGGCATCTCTGAAGATGACCTGCAATCCATTAAAGGCGAGATAACTCATGAGACCATTTCAAAACTAGCAGTAGACTTCTCTGACGGAATTATTCAATCAAGCGAGAAGGTAAATGAATCTGTAGTCCAGTATGCGCAAAGCAAAAATAAGCCTGTGCTCAATTATTCTCCTATTGAAAACAATATTGACGCTTTCAATGAGTTTTATGATAGCATATGGGATAATGAATCTACCGGAATCTAAAAATAAGCTCAATGAAATTCAGATATTTATTGGCATGCATCATTGCCTTTGTTGCTTTTAGTTGTAATGACGACGAAAACGGAATCGGTTTTACCCTTCAACCAACCGGGGATAAGATTGAAATAAAAGCTTGTGTGTTTGATATCTCCTCACAAACAGTATTTCTGGATTCTATGTTTATCAAGACGGACACCGCTTTTCTAGGTCAGTACACAACTCCAGAATTGGGAACTACCAAGGCCGATTTCATGGCACAAGTCAATTGCCCCAAATCTTTTGCGTGGCCTTCGGGTATTACTCCGGACTCCGTAATCCTAAAGTTGTATTATAAAAGCTTCTTTGGTGATTCACTGGCGCCAATGAATGTTGTTGTTTATGAGCTTAACAATAAACTGGCCAACCAAAAGAAGAACTATTATACCAATACAAATGTGGCTGACTTTTGCGATATGAAAACCGTTCTGGGACAAAAAACTTTTGTTGCCGCAGATGTTTTGGTTTCAGACTCAATAAAATCGACGACTTCCTATGACGGTCCATATATTTCGATACGTCTGGATGACAAACTTGTCAATCGGTTCTTTAACAACTACAATGCTGCAAATTTTGCTTCTACCGAGGCTTTTACAAACTTCTTTAAAGGTCTGTATGTTACGACAAACTTTGGGGATGGAGCCATCTTATACATAGATGATATCTATATGCAGTTCTGTTACAACCAGCCCTACAGTGAGTCAAATGATTCTCTTGTGGTCCGCGCTGCTACATTTGCCACAAGTAAAGAAGTGGTTTTGAATAACAGGGTAAAACACACGAATCTAAAAGAGAAATTTAGCAACACCGATTCTATTACCTTGATTAAATCTCCGATCGGAGCGATCACGAAAATTTCGATTCCTATTAAAGCTATCAGAGATTCTACCGGTTACAATGAGCTCAACACTGTAGAGCTGACACTAACAACGGATAATCCTTCATCTGAGGGCTACATGAGCTATCTTCCACCGTATAAGCTTCTTCTATTGAAAGAAAGCGAATTGACTTCATTCTTTGAAAATGAAGAGTTATATAACAGTCTGAGCTCCTACTTAGCAACTTACTCAAGCACAAAACAAACCTATACATTCAGCAATATTTCAAAACTATTGAAGTATTCCGACAAAGATGTTCAAGACATGTATTTGGTGCCTGTGACGGTTAATGTTAATAGCTCAACCAACCTAACAACGAATGTAAAACCGATGTTTACACCCGCTGCTGTTCGTCTAAAGAAATCCTCTTGCGCGAATAGACCACTGCGATTGAATCTTATATACACCAAGTTCTAAACGTATTTTTGACTATCATTCTCCATTCGATATCCATGCGAAAGGCTCCATTAGGAGCCTTTCGTATTAGAAAAGCGACCGTATGAATTACCCGTTTCATACAGATGAAAGTTGCATTGCATAGGCATCCGTTCGACAAAAGTACCTGATGTTTTTTAAAGACAAAAAGAGAAGGTTCTATTACTGCTTATCTACAGTCATAGAACCTTCTTTGTATCGTAAGTACTGGTTGGTTACTTATTCAAATAGCGATATATTTCACAGGCTGCCAACAGATAAGCTCCTACACCAAAATTGGATGTAGAAGAAGCATTGACGACCTGACCGGGAATTGCCTTTTCGCCAATCGGTTGCACATATCCAACTCTTCCATCTGGTTGGAGTGCTGTATTTGCCAAGTAATTCCACCCTTTCTTAACCACGGGAAGATAGAGGTCTTCTTCAAAAATACCGTGATTAATACCCCACATATATCCATATATGAAGAATGCTGTACCACTGGTTTCTGCACCGGGAGCATGTTCTGGATCCATAATACTCCGCGTCCAATATCCTTCCGGCTGTTGGCAATCCGCAAGAGTCGCAGCCATCTTCTGATACAAAGCTATAAACTCACCACGATGAGCATAGTTATCGGGCATATCTTGTAATATCTTTGCAAGTCCGGCAAACAACCATCCATCGCCTCGTGCCCAAAAGTCTTTCTTCCCATTTGCCGATTTATGAGCCGGATAGATATACTTGGCATCTCGGAAAAACAAACCCGTCTCTTCATCACACATTAGCTTTCTAGAGTATGAGAAGTATTCATAGAGCTTATCAAGATAGAGCTGATTACCGGTAACCTTGTATAGTTTTGTCATGACTGGCATCACCATATAAAGGCCATCTACCCACCACCAGTAATCACTCTTTTCTGTTGACATCTGATACTCCATGACCTCGATGGCACGTGCTATCTTTCTCGGTTCCTGAGCAAGATTATACAAATCTATATAGGTCTGGAAACAAATTTGTTGATCTCCAAATAATACAAAATCGTCAGTTTCACCATATTTGTATTTCCATTGAGACTTATCCAAAGACTTTGCACCCATCCATTGGTTCTGTTCAGCCCAAGCCTCAGAGTATTTTCTATATGTTTCATTTTTTGTAACGGCATATGTCTCCATATTACCGGTGTGGTAGGCTGCATTATCCCAAAAAGCGCGCCCGGGCTTCGGATTATTAATCTGCCAATAGGTATTTACTTTATAAATAATATTCAATACCTCCAAAGAAGAGGTATTAAGTCTTTTGATCGCTATACTTTTCTTCTGCGTCGAACATGACAACAACGCTAAAAAGAAAAACAGTGTAGCAATCCCAAAGATGGCTTTCCTGTACATTGATCTTATTTATTTTTCAACATAAAAGGTACCTCTTTCTCGACAACAGAAGTAGATTCTTTTGAAGTTGAGGATTTTATGTATTGCTTTTTGAGTATATATCTTATGGCGTTTCGCTCCCGAGTATCAACCGGAACATTCATCTTCAAAGATTTGGAACTAATAGTATACTCAAATTTGGTCCGGTCCGTTTTCTTTGCCCAGTTGGAATCATTTTCAATCACGTGTGGATCAATCATAAGAGTTTTCAGTTTTCCATTATTATAGACAACACAGAAACCATTAGAACCCTTGTAACTTGCATTCTGTACATAAACATTCATGAACAAAGTATCTTTATGAGACTCAATTACATCCACTGAATCCAGGTGGAATATGGCAAAGGGTGAGAGTTTGGGTATCAATTCCATCATGCGTGATGCATTGGTACGTTGCTTCAAGAGATCAACAACCTGAACACTTGCATTGTTGATTTGAGAAAAGGGATCCAGCGTAGAAGGATCGGAAACCGGCTGTGCAAATGTTCTTCCTGAGCACACTGAGATGCAAAGCACAACCATGCAATGGCAAAAAATCTTATTCATAATAGGATAATAGCTTTAAGTTTGATATTTAAGACAACAAACGTACATAAAAATCCCGTACTATTCAATATGTATTTCTCAAAATCTGCAAAAAGACAATTTCATGGGATACAGATATAAATAAAAGCCCTCTTGTCTTTTCACAAGAGAGCTTTACTATATCAGCCAGAAAACGAAGATCAGAATAATTGGGACGGATATTCTCCCTTATTGATTAAGTCCTGAATTTTGTCAACGACAGCTTGACGGTCATCAGCATATGTTACACCAAACCATTTTGACGGAGTATCAAGCACTTTACAAGTAGCTGTTCCGGCAACAATCAGGTTGTTCACTACCAATGGAATGAAGAATTCTGCTTTGATATTATTTTCATTCTCGTTCAAGAACTCAACAAATGCTTTCTCTGAATGCTGGAAATAATCAGGAGTGAATCCCCACATATTCATAGACACTGGTGAACTTTCATCTACTGGAGTCCATTCCCCGTTTTCTTCATATTTAACTTGTCCGTCTTCTTTACGTTCTATCTTCGTACGTTCAACAACTGTAGTAAGATTTTCATTTGAATCTTTCTGGCAGACTCCGCGTGCCACACTCCCGCTTTCAGACAGCGTGTTTCCTAAACGATATCCAATCATGCAATATTCATTCGTCTTGCCTTCCATCTTTGTCAATGCTTCAGCAAGGATTGTATAGCTTTCTTTGCCATAAAAATCGTCAGCATTGATGACTGCAAAAGGCTCGTTGATTACCTCTTTGCCCATAAGCAAAGCATGATTGGTACCGAAAGGTTTTGTGCGTTCAGGATTTAAAATAAATCCTTTGGGCAAATATTCCAACTCTTGGAAAACCAATTCAACCAGAATCTTTGACTCGTATTTGGAGAGAATCTTCTCACGGAAGTCTGTTTCAAAGGTATGACGGATTACAAATACAACTTTACCAAATCCTCCACGGATTGCATCGTATATGGAATAATCCATAATTGTTTCTCCATTTGGGCCCAATCCGTCTAATTGTTTCAAACCACCGTAGCGGCTACCCATTCCGGCTGCTAATACAAATAATGTAGGTTTCATACGTTTCAAGATATATGTATGTTATTAAAAATTGAAAGTGCGGCAAAATTACAAAAAAAACCAATAGCGTGTATTTAATAGGGAAACATTTCCAGTTGAATTGATGCTCTTTATCAAGACGGATTTATTACTTTTGCACAAATTAAACTGAAAAGAAATATGAGATTGAATTTATTTGCTTGTTTGACTGCATTTTCCATGCTATTGTCTTCCTGTAATGGAAAGCAAGAGAGCGGCTCAAACAAAAACACGACGTTGTTGATCGAGACTGATCTCGGAAACATGAAAGCTATTCTCTATGACGATACCCCTCAACATCGTGATAATATTATCATGTTGGTCAAAAAAGGGTATTATGACGGGCAACTGTTTCACCGCGTAATCAAGGACTTTATGGTGCAGACGGGTGACCCAAAAAGCAAAAATGCCGAAAAAGGTGAACACTTAGGTGATGGTGGACCCGGCTATACAATTCCGGCGGAGATTGTCTTTCCAAAACACTTTCACAAGAAAGGAGCTCTTTGCGCTGCTCGAATGGGAGATGATGTAAATCCGGAGAAGAGTTCTTCCGGCTCTCAGTTTTATATTGTAACAGGATCCATGCAAAATGATTATACGTTGGATGTTTTAGTGATGACACGAATGAAACTCAAAAAGGAAGAGGTCTTCGGCAAACTTGTTCGTGCAAATAAAGATGCATTTGTAAAACTGAGTGCTGCATTAGACTCGACAGCAATCAAAGTATTGCAAGACTCTCTGATTGATCTCACAGAGAAGGAGCTGGGAAAATATCCATTCGAAATGACCCCAGAACAGAAAAAGGCGTACTGTTCTGTTGGTGGATCTCCACATCTGGATGGAAACTACACCGTGTTTGGTGAGATAATTGAGGGACTTGATGTATTGGATAAGATTCAACAGGTCGAAACAAGTGAGTTTGATCGTCCTGTGAAAGATATCCGTATCATCAAAATATCAATCCTCAAGTAATATATGTTTAAAATTCAAAAGCATACGCTTGCTAACGGACTTCGTATCGTTCACACCAAAGACACCAGTACACAAATGGTTGCCCTGAATATTCTTTATCAGGTTGGTGCAAAAGATGAAGATCCCGACAAGACCGGTTTTGCTCATCTCTTCGAACATCTTATGTTTGGGGGTTCCTGTAATATTCCTGACTACGATGAACCGTTGGAAAATGCAGGTGGAAATAATAATG
>JGI24146J20443_1001443_pt1 | contig 14659 bp, 14 predicted proteins | sample BarGraIncub1131A_FD_20443 | JGI IMG/M metagenome (IMG submission 20443) | reverse complement strand
GCTTCTAATCCTCCCGGCACCAACCCCTACATATATCTGAACAAAATCGGAGCCAGATACCGCATAGAAAGGTACATTAGCTTCGCCTGCCACGGCTTTTGCAAGTAGGGTTTTTCCAGTTCCTGGATCTCCATATAAAATCACCCCTTTGGGCATTCTTGCACCATAAGCAGAATATTTTTCAGGGTTTTTAAGGAAATCTACTACATCCTGAACACTATCTTTAGCTTCCTCATTACCTGCTACATTAGCAAAGTTAAAACCGATATCCTCTACGCAAGCTACATCAAGATTCGTAGCTGAAAACATGCCTTTTGTCTTTCGTTTTGTTGATTTAAAAGCCATAATTCCAAGCACTATAAGTGAAATTACAAAACCTGATATTGAAGCTATTTCAGCAGGATTAGTTAGAGTTTGCTCGGAAACATTTATTCCGGTTTTTAATAGATTTTCTTTAAAGTTGTCAGTTCTTGGATTATCAGTTGAATAAATAGTACCATCTTTAAGTTTAACTTGTATTTTAGGAGAAGATGTTACGTATACAGTTGAGATGGTACGCATCGAAGCATCCTTAAGAAAATCAGTGTATTGTTTATCTTTAGATGGTTTAAAGGTATTACTTACAAAAACGAGAAGAATTAATGAAAGAACTGCAGTGATAACAGGAAGCAGAATATATTTGTTTTTAATTTTATTCATATGATCGAAGCGATATAACTACTATAATACTTAAAACAGTAGCTTATTGCCTCATTCACCATCCTTTCGTCTAATATATTTTTTTTTGTTTTTGCTATTTTAAATGATACACCATTATATCTGTTATAATAGTATATGAATTTTGCATGCTATAATAAAAGCCTATTGAATTAACATCGACTTATAAGGGCTATTATAGTATCTTTTTAAGGCCTTGTCCACCGAACCTAATAGAATTTGGAAATGTAAATAATGTAAAAATTAATATTGCTAATTTTATCATTTGTTGTATAATTTATCTATGATAGTTTCAGGGGTATTGCATAATACCTTTAGGCTCGAGCATGTTGAGTTGATATAAAAAAGGAGAAAAGATAAAATGGGTAAGAAAGTTTATGCAATAAAGGAAGGGTTTAATTCTACCACTAACGAGAAGATAGAAAATAAAATAGTTGGCACTTGGGCAGAGTGCTTAAAATATGTTAAAGGTGTAAAAGGTGCTAAATATAAAAGCTTTGAGGATATAAATTCGGCTAAAAAGTTCTTAAGCGATGCAGGAAATGTTTTTAAAAAAATAGATAATAATTATCCAATGGATTGTCTTCATATTTATGTTGATGGCAGCTATAATTCAACTACTCAGCAGTATTCTTATGGGATGGTAGCAACAAGTAATAATGTAGTCATACATATAGAAAGTGGTGCAGGAGTTAATGATTCAGCTAAAAATATAAGACAAATAGCAGGGGAACTCGAGGGTGCAATTAAAGGATGTCAATATGCTTTAAGCAAAGGAGAAAAGAAGGTAGTAATATTCCATGATTATGTAGGGATTTGTTATCATGCAACAGGGTCTTGGGAGAGAAAAGAAGAGTCATCAAAAGAATATTACAGTAAAATGCAAGAATTAATGGGCGAGGGCTTAGAGGTTATATTTGTTAAAGTGGATAGCCATACGGGAGATTTGTTTAATGAGCTCGTTGACGAAAAATGCAAGGAAAAACTAGATATAAATTCAGATAAAGTTGTGGAAAAATGGTTGCTTAAAAATGTTATAAATGTAGCCAGTGATGAGGTAAAACAAGAAATTCTAACAATAGCACCGAGTGGAGGAAACAACATAATTGTAATACAAGGCAATAATAACGAAAATAATAACAATGTATGTAATAAGGAAAAAAGTAATAAAGAAGAAATTAAACCATTCGAATTTAATGATATTATTAATGAATATACCTTAAACCCAGGAGAAATAAATGGTGTAATAGATAATTTAAATAGCTTGGATAAAACAAAGTTTATTATTTATTTATTAGGCAAGATTAATAAATAAATATAAAATATGGGGGTAATATATTGGGAAATGATTTTGATAACAGAAAAAAGGAACCATATTTGTGTTTTCAAGATAACATTGTAATAGAAGTTAATAAAGAATTTATTAACTTTACTGGGTATGCATCAAAAGAATTGTTAGGTAAGTCACTTATGGAAATAGAAACTATGCTAAAAATTGATTTGGGAATTTTACCTCATAGTATAAATAGAAATTATTCAGGGTACATATTCACAAAGGACCTTGATGCACGCTTTGTTACTATATCATTTCTAAATGATGTAAAAACAAATAATGCAAGGTATACGTTTGTTGAAAAATCAAATTCTAGACTTGATGACAAACTCATTTTTATAGAACAAGCATTTAAAGAAGATACAACAGGTGTAGCAGTTTACAGTGTACCAGATTTTATATTGCTTAAAGCAAATCAAACGGTTGTTAGATTATCGTGTCCAGATTTATTAATTGTAGACATTAATAGAAAGGCATTTAATATCATAAAGTTACTCAGTTCAAGTGTTAAATCAATTACGGAGTTAAAAGATAATCGGATTGAAGATTTACTTAAAATGCTTAAATGGAGTGAATATTACCAGTGTATTAGTAAAGTGTTAGTGGAAAAGAAAATTAATTATTTAAATAAAAAAAGATTTTTACTTAATGGAGACGAGGTATATTGGAACATTATATTTGAGCCTATTCTTGATATTAATGGAGAAATCCGAGAAATATTAATTTTAATCATAGATGTTACTGTTGAAATATCAGTGAGGGATAATGGAATTGGCATTGAAGAGGAATATTTGGATATGATATTTGATAGATTTCGTCAAGTAGACAAATCACTATCAAGGAATGCCGAAGGTACTGGTATTGGCTTAAGTTTAGTTAAGTCAATTGTAAAACTTCATGGTGGTACTATAACTGTTGAAAGTAAATTTGGTAAAGAAAGTAAGTTTANAGTTAAACTTCCCAAGGTAAAGGTACTTTATGAAAATATGATATATAGTAGCAATGTAAGAAGTAAAAGTGAAAGTATACAAGTAGAACTTTCAGATGTTTATTCTTAATTTTTCTAAAAACAGATTAATTATTTTAAAAATGCATATCCTATAAGTAGTAAATAAAGAAAGGATGTGTAACTTATGCATAGTAAATTTATGTCAACAATGACAGCAGGTGCAATAATTGGAGTAGTAGCAGGTGCAATGTTAATTCCTAATATGGATAGAAATACAAGAAGAAGAGCCAAAAAAACTGGTAGGATGGTCATGAATATCGCAGGTGACATGTATGATAGCATGAAAGATTATATTTTATAAATCTCCAAAAAACTCCAAACCATATATTTGATATGCGGTTTGGAGTTTTGAAGTTTACTGTTATAAATATTACAAATTAAACTATATTGGCAATTATAGTTTGGAATTTTGAGTTTTTTTTGGTAAAAATTCAAAACTTATTCATACATTTTGAATTATATAGATAAACTATGTTATAATTGAATTAAAATTGTCTAAGAATGTTTAAATTAACAACATTTTATTTATGGCCATGTTGTAAAGGAAGAGTGATTATGGAAATATTGTCATTAGGAGAAAAGATAAAGAGGAAAAGAAAAGAACTTAATATGACATTAAAAGACCTTGCAGGAAGCAGAATAACTCCAGGACAAATTAGTTTGGTTGAATCTGGAAAATCTAATCCTAGTATGGATTTATTAGAGTATCTTGCAAATACCTTAAATACAGCTGTTGAATATCTAATGGAATCAGAGGAAGCACAAGCAGAAAAAATATGCTTGTTTTATCAAAATATTGCTGAAGCACATATTTTAAATAATGACTTACAACAGGCTGAGCAAAACATCGAAAAATCTATATATTATTCTGAAAAATATAAATTAGAATATAGAAGGGCTAGAAATTTATCCTTAAGAGGAGATATATACATGGCTAGGAAAGACATTGCTGAGGCTCAACAGGTTTTTCTTTCCTCAAATGTTATCTTTATTAAAAATAACTCCTATGAAGAAATAATAAAAACATTTCTTAAACTCGGAGTAATAACACTTGAACTTAGGGGATATCAGTCTGCCTCAAGTTATTTTAAGCAAGCCGAAAAGGTTTTTATGGACAATCAAATGGGAAATGATTTTTTATTAGGTAAAATATATTATTATATCGGTTACACTTATTTTAAACTAGAAGATATGGAGAAAGCTATAAAATATTCCTATTTAGCTCAAGAAAAATTCAAACAAATAGATAACAAGAAAGATTATGCTAATTCACTCTTGTTATTAGCATACGAATATAATAAGAAAGGTGATATTAAGAATGCTATAAAATATTCGAAAATTACCTTGAAAGTATTTAATGAAATTGATAATTTGACTTATGTATCAGAAATAGAAAACAATTTAGGAAGATTATTTTATGAATTTGAAAACATGGAAGAATCATTTATACATTTAAATAAATCAAAGGAAATAAGGCTAAAGACTAATGACTTAAAATTAATAGATACCTTAGCAAATATTTGTGAAAATTATATTAAGCTTAAGTCTATAAGTCAAGCTAAGGAAGTTTTAGAGCATATTTTGGAACACATTGAAGATGGTAATTATAAAGCATTATGCCAGTATTATTTATTAAAATATAGAGTTGATTTATTAGAAGACAATAAGAGTGAAGCAGAAAAAACTTTATTAAAAGCTCTAGAGTTTGTGAAGGAACAGGATCAAATAAAGGAATCAGCTGAGATATCTATAATGATTGGAAAGTTCTATATTGATGGTGGTAGAACTTCAGATGCAGCTAAATATTTAAATGAGGGTGTAGAGTTATTTAAAAAATTGAAAGTAATTAAATAATTTAAGTAAAACTATTTTATGGTTAGGTGATGAGGATGAAAATATTATCAACAGGAGAAAAGATAAAAAGAAGTAGAATATATAAGGGATATACATTAAAAGAGATATGTGATGACAAAGTATCAGTGTCTAAAATGAGTTGTATAGAAAATAATAAGGTAATGGCAGAACCTTGGATACTTGAACTTATAAGTAAAAAGCTTGACATAGATATTGAATATTTAAATGAAAATGTATTAGAGCAAGTTGAGGAAAATATTAAGGCATTGAAAGAGTACACCATTCATGGAAAAACTGGTAAGGGCAATGATATTATAGAAGATACGGATGAAGATTTTGAATCTAAAATAGCCTATAATCTGGAGTTTGCTGAAAAATATAATTATTATGATTTAGCTATTGAATTAATTCATATATTGTTTAATTTCTACTTAGATGAAAAGGACTTCGAAAAGACTCAATCAATTACTTCTAAGTATTATGATTTACATTTAAAAACCTCAGTAGAAGATAATCAATTGAATTACTATATAGATATGGCAAGACATTTATATATAAAAAAGGATTATCTACAAGCTTCAAGCTATTATTGTAATGTACGAAAGGGATTAAGTGCTAGTAAAACTCTTAATTATAAAAAATTAATAATAGTAACTTATAATGATGCTGCCTGTAATATTATGCTGAAAAAATATGAGCATGCATATGACGTGGGAATAAAATTATTGGATTTAGTTAAGTATGTGGATTCAGAATTTAAAGCTGCTGAAATATACCATATGTTAGCCCTTCTATCTATTAGAATGAAAAATGGGAAATTTGAAGAATATGAAAAAAAGTCATATGAGTTATATAAGGATAAGGCTTCTAGTAGGGCATTGGCTATTTTTAATTATGGATCAACAATGTTTGATTGTAATATGAAAGATAGGGCAGTTGAATATATAAATAATGGGTTAAGCGTGTATCCAAGAGGTAATAAGAAAGGGCTAGTTAGCTTTATGTTAGAGTGTGTAAGCGAGCTTATTAAAAATGATGTAATAGATTTGGCACAAACTATATCTGATGAGGTGTTAAACTATGCTATTAACCTAGATGACATTAAGGTCATTGAAAAAAGCTATTATTATAAAGCTATTATTTTAGATAAACAAGGTAGATCATCTAGTGCAGAGATGTATATGAATTTATCTTTAGATTCACTATTAAAATTTGGAGAAAAACAAGATATATATACTCGTTACTTAGAAATGGGAAGTATGTACCATAAACTTAGTAATGTTTCGGATTCTATAAAGTATTTCAGTTTAGCTATAAAATTAGAAAAAAGGATGTAGGTTGGAATTTCACCAAATATGCATCCTTTTTTAGGTGTTGTAAATTATATATTGTAAATTATTTAGAAGTTTCTCTATTTATTATAAATTCTTTTGCTTTAATTTCTAAGCTATCATCTAACGAAGTTAAAGCTACCTCATTATATTTATTATTTAACGCCAGTGTAAGTATCCTGTCAGCAAGTTCAGGATTTTTAGACAAAAGCGAACCATGGAAATAAGTACAAAAGGTATTTTTGTAAATACACCCCTCATAACCGTCTTCTCCATTGTTACCATATCCAACTTTAACTTTGCCAAGGGGTAATAAATCGTTAATATAAGTTCTTCCAGAATGATTCTCAAATCCTACGTAAGTTTCATCAAAATCTTCATTATGTATAATGGTGTTGCCTATGAAACGTTTATCTCCGCCTTCAGTGTAAATATCTAAAATACCAAGGCCCTCCAGTTTTTCCCCGTTTGGGGTAGTATAATATTTTCCAAGCAATTGATATCCACCACAAATCGCTAAAAATACTTTTCCACTTTCTATATATTCTTCCATAGAAGATTTTTTTAATTTTATTAAGTCAGGGGAAACTATGCCCTGCTCATAATCTTGTCCTCCACCGAAAAATACAATATCATAATTATCTGCATTAAATATATCACCCATAGATACATTAACAGTATTTACTTTTATGCCTCGTAGTTCAGCTCTGTGTTTTAATATTAAGATATTGCCTACATCACCATATACATTTAATAAATCAGGGTATAAATGACAAATATTAATTTCCATATTATTTATGTTTACCTCGCCTTCAAATTTAAATTTTGGTATATTACCAAAGTTTATTTATATAACCTTTAGTGTGTAAAAATTTTCTTAAACTAATCATAGCAGTATATGTAGCAAGTATATAAACTATTTCACCATTACAAGACTTGATTTGATTAAGCAAGGTTTCTTCGTCACTGCATAAGAGAAATGAATCTGATGAAAAACCTGCTACTTTAAGCCGTATAGCCATGTCGTACAGACGTATTCCGGATATCATAATTTTGTTAATATTAAGGCTAGTTAAACGTTCAAAATTTACATCCCAAATCCAGGAAATATCTTTCCCGTCAGCATAATTATCATTTAGCAGAAGAGCTAAATTTATTTTTCCTGTGTCCAGATTAATAGTGTTTACTGCTTCGTCATAGCCAGCAGGATTTTTAACTAATATTATTTTAACATCTATGCCTTCAATTTTTAATGTTTCTTGCCTCCCAAAGCTGCTAGCTACAGTTCTAAGAGAGTGTTCTATCGTGGCATCTTGAATTCCTAGTAATTTAGCTAAAGAATATGCACAAAGAGCATTATAAATATTATAAGTACCTGGTTGGTTTATGTAATATTCTTTATGGTTAATATGAACAGTTGAACCACTGGTGTTTAAATCAATAATTTTATCAACTGAGTATGTAAGGTCTGGGCGCTTATATCCACATCCAGTGCAATAGAAATCGCCTAGATGGTTGTAGGTTATAAAATTATATTGATAAGGAGATTTGCAGATTGTGCAAAACTTAGCATCCGCGTTTATGTCTACAACTTTGTTTTCAGTAACTTTAGTGCTAAAACCATAATATACTATATCATTTTTAATGTTTAGGTTTCCAAATAATGATTCGTCCCCATTAAGGAGAAGTTTTGTAGATGGAACCTTAGCCACTCCCACAAGTATCTTCTTGAGCGTTGTATACACTTCGCCATACCTGTCCATTTGATCTCTAAATAAATTGGTAATAGTGATGATGCTTGGAGTTATATATTCGGTTACAAACGTAAGATTGGCCTCATCTACTTCTATAACTGCAAATTTTTTCTCATTAGACTTTTTAAAAGAATAATTTAATATAAAACATGCAACTATTCCCGTATACATATTTGCTCCAGTATTATTAGTAATTACTTGTTTATTACTATTTTTAATCATGCTGTAAATCATACTTGTTGTAGTAGTTTTACCATTAGTACCTGTTATGAGTATAACCTCATAATTATCAGCAACAGTTTTTAAAATATTTTTATCAAGCATCAAGGCAATTTTGCCAGGGAAATTTGATCCACCTTGAAATAAAACTTTTGATAATTTCATAATAAACTTTGAAATTAATATACTGAGTAATGATCGAATTTTAATTTTGAACACATCCTTTAATTATACTTCTATATTTAGGTTAATATAATTTTATAACATTGTTGCATAAATGTCTAATATATTAATATAACTATAACACACAAAATCTAGGATTTAACCATAAACAAGTGGAGTTAAAACATTTACACATCAAATATATATTACATTATTGAATTATAGATAATTGGAACAGTTTTAGTAAATTACACTGTTTTAGTAAATTAACCAATATATATGATATACTCATTAAATAAATGAGTATATACTTTCTATAAAAAAATAATAAATATTATCGTAAGGAGCGGATATTACATGGATTTGAACATTATATTGGTATTGAAAGCTGTAATAATAGCTATAGTAGAAGGAATAACAGAATTTATTCCTATTTCCTCTACTGGACATATGATTATTGTGGGAAATATTATAAATTTTAAAGGGGCATTTGCAAACAGTTTTGAGGTAGTAATTCAATTAGGAGCTATTCTTGCAATCATTGTTTTATATTGGAACAAAATATGGACTTCAGTGGTGGAGTTTTTTAAGGGGAAACCAGCAGGCATTAAATTTTGGACTAATATTATAGTTGCATTTATACCAGCAGCAGTATTAGGGTTTCTTTTAAATGATAAAATAGATGAATATCTTTTTAATGCAGGTACTGTAGCTTTGGCTTTAGTAGTTGGTGGAATGCTAATGATTATAATAGAAAATAAATTCAGAGATAAGGATATAACAAAAAGTATAGAGGAAATAAGTTTTAAACAATCATTTAAAATAGGTTGCTTTCAATGTTTCGCACTATGGCCAGGTATGTCAAGATCTGCATCAACTATAATGGGAGGTTGGATTTGTGGTGTTTCAACAGTTGCTGCAACTGAGTTTTCATTTTTCCTCGCAATACCAACTATGCTTGGAGCTACAGCATTAACTTTATTTAAAGGTGGAATGAATTTTAGCAAAGGGGAAATTATTACTTTAATCTTTGGATTTATAGTTGCGTTTTTAGTTGCACTAATTGTGGTTGAAAGATTTGTTTCTTACTTAAAAAAGAAACCCATGAAGGTTTTTGCTATTTATAGAATAATTGTAGGTGTAGTATTGTTATGTTTAATTAAAATTGGTGCTATTTCAATATAGATGCTAAAATCATTATAGTTCAAATTTCAGAAGATTCATTTAACGACATTTCAGAAGGAAAGTCTCCCTCTTCTATAAGTGGGAGGATAACAATTGAGAATTGTTATCTACCCCCAGAGACCTACCCAGAGGATACGTGCTATAACAAATAGAAAACTTCAGTGGAAGTTTAAATCTCCTTCTGAAGTCGTTAATATTGAAGCACCGCAGGTGATGATTTAAGGGCATTTATTCTCTTGTTTTTCAATAATTTAAGATGCATGTTTAATGATCTTAAATTATTGAAGTTTTTTTATATTGGTGCCATCGCTTATTAGTATGATGCTTTTATCAATATCAGTTCTATAAACAATAGAATTTATCTTTTTTAATTTATCTAAGGTTTCTCTATTTGGATGTCCATACGTGTTGTAAGCTCCACAACTTATTACAGCAATTTTTGGTGATACTTTATTTAAAAAAGTTTGCGTAGTCGATGTTTTGCCACCATGATGTGCCACTTTGAGAACCTGAGCTTTTAAATTATAACCGTTGTTTATTAGTTCCTGCTCAGCCATGGTTTCGGTGTCACCCGTAAATAAATAAGTTGAATTTTTATATGATACCTTTATTACGCAGGAATAATCATTAACATTTTCGTAGGTTGTGCTATTGGGTGATAGCATAACACAGGTGGTATTAGGGCCTAAATCTAAAGAAATATTTGGTTTGGATATATTTATTTTAAGACTTTTATTTCTTAGAGCTCTAATCATATCATCGAAGGATTGCGAGGTAGCTATGACTTTGGGACCGTAAAATTCTCCAATATCAAAGGTTTTGATAACGCTTGCCATGCCTCCTATGTGATCTTCATGTGGATGAGTTTCAACTACATAGTCAAGTTTAGTAATATTATTATTTTTTAGATACCTAATTAATGCTTGTTTTGAATCACTTGTGCCACTATCAATCAATAGATTTTTACTATTTACTTGAATAAGAATACAATCACCTTGACCTACATCAATAAAATGAGTAACCATATTATTCTTTAAATCCAAGTTGATTTTTTGAGTAGCTCTATAACCTATAGTAATACATACAGTTACAAGAATTATGATAATGCAAACTATGGTATACTTTAACCAGGGTTTCTTTGGCATACAATTAATCTCCTATATTATATTTGAGGCATGTATGTTTTAAGTGATGCATATATGTAATGTTTGGAACATATAAATGATTTTATCCAATTATATAAAAAAATATCAATAGCAAAGAAGAAATTTGAAATAATACGCACTTACTAGTATAATTATAGTTGGAATTTAATTTGAGCATGAAAGGAATAATAATATGAGAACTATATATTTTTTTATATTTGTTATTAGTAATTTGATTTGGATAAATTTAAAAAAAGTAAAATTTAATGGCATGAAAAAGACAAAGTCTATTGAAGAGGCCGAGGTCTACTTGTTTAAGGTAGCCACTAAATGGGCTAGCTTTGTCCTTAAGGTTGCAGGTTTAAATTTAACAGTCATAGGGAAAGAAAATATACCAAATGAGCCTTGCCTTTTTGTAGGAAATCATCAAAGTGATTTTGATATACCAGTTATATTATCTAATATGAATAGACTTACAGGCGCAGTTGCTAAGAAAAACATGAAAAAGATACCGATACTGAGCTACTGGATGAAACAAATACATTGTGTTTTCATAGATAGAGAAAACCCAAGAGAGGCATTGAAGGCAATGACAGAAGGTGTTGAAAACTTAAAAAATGGTTATTCAATGCTTATTTTTCCAGAAGGAACTAGAAGTAGAAGTAATAGTATGGGTGAGTTTAAGAAGGGTAGCATGAGGCTAGCAATAAAAGCTGGGGTTCCAATTGTTCCTATAACACTTTATGATACTTATAAGGTTATGGAAGGTAATAATGGAAAAATTAAAAAGGCAAATGCTAAGCTTATTATAGATAAACCTATATACCTTGATGATATGACAAAGGAAGAAAAAGCAAACATTTCAGATGTGATAAAGGGCATAATCCAAAATAATTTAGATAGTCAAGTTTAATAAAGAAAGAAGCAGTTTAATATAATCTGCTTCTTTCTTTATTTTATGGATTTATTAGTAGCACTGTAGCTTTTGATCTAGTCATAGCTTCGATACTATATCTTATACCTTGAGTGCCCATACCAGAGGATTTTGTTCCAGAGAAAGGAAAATGGTCAGGTCCTCTCTCAGGTTTATTGTTAATTTGAACGGTACCAACTTCTAATTGATTAGCGATATTAAAGGCATCATCAATATTTTTAGTATAAACAGAAGATTGAAGTCCATATTCAGAACAGTTGGCGATTTTAACAGCTTGATCAACATTTTCTACCCTAATTACTGGAAGTACTGGGCCAAAGGGTTCCTCCCAAGCAAGCCTCATATCCGTAGTAACGTTGTCGAATAAGGTTGGGTAAATTAAATTATTAGTCCGTTTATTTCCGCACAATAAATTAGCACCATGACTTATGGCATCATCAATAAGCTCTTGAACATAATCAGCAGATTTATTATCAATGAGTGGTGTTATCTCGCAGCCATCTTCAGGATTTCCTACTTTTAGGAGTTTAATATTTTTTAAGAGTTCTGAAATAAGTTTATCTGCGATAGTATTCACTACGATTACTCTTTTAACAGCAGTACATCTTTGACCAGAATAGCTAAAGGCTCCAGCAACAATATCTTTAGATGCACTGCGTATATCTGCGTCGGGTAACACTATAGCGGCATCTTTGCCACCGAGCTCCATAATCATAGGCACCATGCCAGCAATTACAGCTATATGTTTTCCTACTTTTGAACTACCTGTAAAGTTTATAAAATTGATATCCTTATGAGTAACTAAATAATCCCCTAGTTCAGAACCTTTACCTGTTATTGTGTTTATTACTCCAGGAGGAACACCCGCCGCGTGAAAAAGGGCAACAAGATGAAGTGCACTAATAGCGCCTTGAGTTGAAGGTTTAAAAATCACACTATTTCCACCAATGAGAGCTGGAGCAATCTTTGAGGCAGGGAGATTAATTGGATAATTAAAGGGGGTAATAGCAAGAACAATGCCCACTGGTACTTTGCTAACAAAGGATATCTTGTTTTTTTTGAAACCAGGAAAATTATCTGCACCAATGGTTTCACCTTCTAAATGTTTACCAGCATCAGCAGTAAATCTAATAAAATCTGCAGTTCTCATTATCTCAGCATCGCAGGAGTATTTGTCTTTAGCAATTTCCCTTTGCATTATGTTTGATAAGTAATCAATATTATCATCTAGCAGAGTGGCACATTTATGCAGAATTGATGCACGGGAGCTAATGGGTATATCAGCCCAACTCCTTTGAGAATTTTTAGAATTTGCAATAACTGCGTTAACTTCGTCAAAACTCATAGTTGGGATTTTACCTACTAAACTATTATTAACAGGAGAGAAAATGTCTATTGTCTTTTTAGATGTAACCCAATTACCATTAAATAAATTTTTGTAAGTATTATCTTGGCACATGCCATCAAACAAGAATAATCACCTCACTTTGAGATTATTTTACCTATATAGTATTAACCAAAGACAACTATATTATTGCACAATTTAAAGTGATGACTGCAACACAAAAAGTGATAATTAATCATGCCTTTTAGTCATTATATCCTCAACTATTATTATTTTAGATTGTAGTAATGCATTCTCATTTTCTAATTTTAATATATCCTTTTCAGCTTGTTTGTTTTTATTGGTCACAACATCTAAAGTTTTTTGTAATTTCTTATTTATAGCTACTTTTTCATCTATTAATGGTTTATATTGTTTGCTTAAAGTAAAATTCTTATTGATTAAAAAGTATGTTTCATTATAAAATGTAATTAAGTATAATTTAATCTCACTACTTATGTGTTTTATGTTAGAAATAAATAAATCTATAAGTTTATTCATATATAATCACCTCAACTACATTTTACATAAAGAATACTATGAAAGGCAAGGTAATAATAATGGATAAAAATAGCAATGACTATTATTTAGAGAATATTAAACATAAAATTGAAAAACTAGATTTAAAGAAAGAGCAATATGAATCACAATTAATTGAACAAATCAAGTTGCTAGAGCGCAAGAAGGATACTATCCAAAAATTTAAGTTTTCTCATGATTTATTATATGATAAATACAAAAGTCTAATAAGGTTAATTGAAAAACAAGGAATAATTTTTGAAATAAATTTTAGTAATTATAAACCCCATCAGTGGGAAAATTTAATTATAGTTAAAACTTCAAGTGGGTATGAAATTAGAACTAAAGCAGGCCATATTTTAATGATGCTAGATGAGCGTTATTCGAAAATCATACAAGATATAAACAAAAAAGAATTACAAAGCTTAATTGTAATAAGAGTTAACGATAAAGAAGCTTTAGTTCAGGTAAGGTTTAATTAAATCATCTCTTGCGGAGCTGCATATTAACGACTTCAGAAGGAGATTTATAATCCCACTGAAGTTTCCTATTTGTTATAGCACGTATTCTCTGGGTAGGTCTTTGGGGGTAGATAACAATTCTCAATCGTTATCCTCCCACTTATAAAAGTGGGAGACTTTCCTTCTGAAATGTCGTTAAAGTATAAATAATATAAAAGAAGCTGAATTTAAACTTCAGCTTCTTTTATATTATTTAAGAAATTTTATTTAGGAATTATTTAACTTCTGTTCTATCTCTGTCACTACCTCTATCTCGTCCTAAGAAAGATAAAGCGTATAGACCACATAAACCTACTAAAGCAAATATAATTCTTGTAAATGCTGTATTTGTACCAAATAAACTAGATACTAGGTCAAAACGGAAAAACCCGATCAATCCCCAATTTATAGCTCCAATAATTATTAATACAAGTGCAGTAGTATCTAATGCTTTCATTGCAAACATCTCCTCTTTAATAATTTCTTGTTATTATTGTTTGCAATTTTAATAAAATTATTACAGTATTATAAAAAAATTATTTTATTTCACCATGCTTTTCGTATTTAGCTATTTCTATTATATTATTTTTCTCATCAACAAATACTACTGTAG
>JGI24146J20443_1001438_pt1 | contig 14696 bp, 10 predicted proteins | sample BarGraIncub1131A_FD_20443 | JGI IMG/M metagenome (IMG submission 20443) | reverse complement strand
GTGCTCCGGTTAATGATGAATACTGTCAAAAAATTGGTGCCGACTTTTATGCGCCAGATCCTCAAAAAGCAGTTGAATATATGAACAGGCTGGCCTCGTAGGAACATACAAAAACAATACATTTTTCTGATAGGAGAAGGAAATGGAATGCTTTGGGAACATAGCACAATTGAATTGCCTGCCTTTAAGTTAAACATAGTAAAATCTATTAAAGTACTAATATTAAATACGATGAAGTATAAAAGCTTAATTATAAATAATCCTGATGACTTGATGTTCGGGATCGCCCCAAAACCAGTAAAAACACGGCGGGGATTAGAAATTGGCGGAGGACAGGTATATGCCGAACTCAATTTTACGCTTCCAATCATGAGTATCAATGACAGTACGCTCGAGCGGGTTTACGAACATTACCGGGAGATCGCAGAAGGAGCACTTGAACGCGCTGTACATCTGGATTCCAAAGGTGTTGTCCTTGAATTCGAAACACTTCTGGAAATGACAAAAACCCCATCCATTGGGGTGGAGATCGTGAAAATCATGAATGAGATTTGTGAAAAGTATTATCAAAATTATGGACTTAAATCCGAAATAAGGCTTACGCCTAATGACTTGCGGGAGTTTGAACGACCAGCCAGACAGCGGAGTTCCGAATATTTAGAACCAATGATGGAACTGTTTGAGCGCGGAATGATTGCAGGAGGTGATTTATTGTCAATCGAAAGTACTGGTGGCAAAGAGGTATCGGATGAGGCACTGATGATGTGCGATGTGAAAGGAATGGTGTTTGCATTGTCTGTCCTGGGGGTTAGAGATATGCGATTTCTGTGGCAGAAGATTGTATCAGTAGCAAACAAACATGGGAAAATAGCAGCCGGGGATTCCGCTTGCGGGTTTGCCAATACAGCAATGGTTTTGGCTGAGAAAAAATACATTCCCAAAGTTTTTGCAGCCATTGTGCGTGTTATCTCGGTTGTCCGTTCCATTGTTGCAATGGAGGAAGGTGCCGTTGGTCCTGATAAGGATTGCGGTTATGAAGGACCATTCCTCAAGGCGATTACGGGTATTCCAATTTCAATGGAAGGAAAAACGGCAGCTTGTGCCCATTTGAGTCCGTTGGGAAACATTGCTTCAGCTTGTGCTGATTTATGGAGCAATGAATCAGTTCAAAATATCAAATTGTTATCAGGGATGGCACCAACAGCCTATTTTGAGCAGTTGGAATACGATGCCCGTTTGATGAACGAAGCGTTACGTGCAGGAAAAATGCACTGTAAAGTATTACAGCAATTATTAGTTGCATCGGATGTATATACGGATCCCCAGGCATTGATTCTTTCACCTGAGAATGTGATTAGGATTTCAAAGGAACTCATTAAAGGAGAGTCGTATGTGGCAAACGCTAAAAACGGGGCACTTGCCGCGCTCGATATTATCGAAGAGGCACTCCGGTCAGGAAAAATGAAGCTTCCCGAAATGGAAACCAGTTACCTTCCCATTCTTCGTGATGATTTGAACAGTATCCCTGACAATGAAAGTGAATTTGTGGAGATGATGTTACCTCTAGTTGACCAAAGCAAATTTATTCCGGAAGAATACGGATTGTAAAAGAAAAACCAAGCCGGGCATTAATCGTCCGGCCTTTTTTTTGCCATATGGATAAAATTCCCGTAAACATCATTTCAGGATTCCTGGGCTCAGGTAAAACAACGGCTATCATTAACATCCTCAGTCATAAACCTGCCGATGAACAATGGGCAGTGATTATCAATGAATTCGGAAAAATTTCTATTGACGGTCAAACACTCCGGTCTTTTTCTCATACCGGGACAGTTTTTGATATTTCGGGAGGCTGCATTTGCTGTTCTGCAAAAGGATATTTTCAAGAGAATTTAGAGAAAATAGTCCAATTGGGAAGTTATTCCCGGATTATCATAGAACCCAGCGGATTGGGTGGAATTGATATGGTATCAGACATAGTAAGCAATATTACAGTTCTCAAACTGATGCCTGTTATTTGTCTGGTTGATATTTACGGGATTGAAAATCCACGACTTCAGCTTAATCCGATTTATCGGATGCAAATCTCGAAAGCCGATGTTATTGTATTCAGTAAATGTGACTTAATTCCCGATTTAGCTGAACAGGATAATTTGATTGGTAAGTTTAAATTATTATTCCCAGGTAAAAAACACAATTTGAGTACATCGGCGAACATCTTTTTAATTTACTTATCAGGCAATGATAACCCTAAAAATCCTGAACAAAATAATTTCCGGATGATTATGCCGGTTAATTCGAACCTAACCGATAGAGATTTTAAGGAGGAGAATTTCATTTTCACTTCAGATACAATTTTTAATGCTGACCATTTAACCCGCTTTTTCATTGATCGTCCGCAAATAGTCCGTGCCAAAGGTCATATCAGGACTGAAAAGGGATGGAACCTGTTCAACTTGACAATATCCGGTTGTATATTTGAACCCTGTCAGACAAAAGAACAAAACGAGATTGTCATTATTGTTGAGAGATCTGATCTGTGATTATTTGAGCCTATTTTCGTACTTTCTCTTACACAATATGTGGAATTATACTATATTTCATGTTGTTAAAAACTTGAAGTTTAATATGGCTCACACTTTTGGGGTAAAATTATTCTTTGGGACGTCTACAAAAACTTCTTAAACATAACAATCACTTTATTTTGCTTAAACTCCAACTTACTCTATTTAACAGTTTATCCTATTTGGGGCATTTCGGTTAAGACACTTACCAAACACAACGATGAAAGGTTGTAATCCTGGAAAAAGTTCAAAATGACAGAAACGCCCGAAAATGCAATTTTTCATCTTTTGAAATATTTTTAGTCCAAAAATTTGGAAAATCGATACAGAATGATTATAATTGCATTAATATGTGAGTGTTACCATCATCGTTCTTCTGTTTTTGACCCATAGGTGACCTCGGCTGAAATTGATTTTGTAAATTGCTGAATTAATGATATTTGTGGCGTCGGATTGTAATCCTGTCACCCCGACTTATTGATTATTAGAGGGTTAAGCAGCAATGCTTAACCCTCTTTTTTTAGCTCCCCCGACTGATTCCCGACTTTTGCGATATAAATACAACATCACAAAGTTGTTTTGCGACGCTAATTCTGATTTTATACCATATAAAAAATAGCTTCGATTTTACTGAAACAGTTATGGTTTAAAATGTGTTGGTGACAGTTTCTCAAGTGCTGATTTCTTTTAGGAATTCGATTGAACTGGTGTTTTGGGCTTGATGAATAAATTGATGAATATTCGTGAGCTAGTTTATGGTTGTAATATATAGTGTAAGTCATTCACTTATTATTCATTAGTGAACTTGAAAATATCTGCTTTAATAAGCGTTTACGCCTGATTCGAGCATCCCCATACTACGATCAACAATCTACTTCCTCAGATTTTACCGCTTGAATTATATGCTTAATATTAGTATTGCCTACATCCAAGAACGAGCCAAACAGAACCCTTCATTCATACCTATCAGATAAACAATGTATTCATCCAATTCGTTTATGTCTTACTATTCAGGGATTGTCACCACGTTATACTATAATGATACAGAATCGTTGATCCATGGCGTTATGATTGTATCAGTTGTTTCAATTGCTGATACTGGCCTAATTTTATCAACATTTTGCCCGAAGATGGATCAATCAATATAAAAACACATTCGATATCATTTTTGGATAAAATATAACAGGCAATAAGTCAGAACTGTAATACTTTTGACTGATTAAATATCATTATATGAATAGTAAACCTCGTATATCGCGCAAAGCAATCACTGAACAATTCAAAGAAATCGTTGTCAGGGATCATCATGACAATAAATTAACCTTCCTGCAAATCGCTCACAAGCATTCTTGTTGCTTCAACACAGCTAAGACAATCTGTGAACGCAATGAATATGGCTTCTGGAATAAACCTACCGGTCTTGCTAAAGGACCTATGAAGCATTTTCGTTCTGTTTCAGATGTAAGGGAGAAGTTAACCACTGAGGAAAGAATGGAAGAGCTTTCGAAAGATGCCATTGAGGTGATCGAGCTTCTATTTCAACGAGTGGTACTTAAACTAAGGGGAGACAATTGTGATCTCACAGCCTCTCAATTAGCAGCTTTTGTGGCTGCTGTTGCTCCATATGCGATAGCCAAGAAGTCAAACGAAGGAAAGAAGGATGAACACAAACAACCTAAAAATAGTGATGTATTCAGCATGTTTAAAAAACAGCTCAATCAAAACTGAATTCTCTAACTGGGATTATAAAATACAGTTTATGCGGGTTTTATTGTGTTGGCTGCGCCTACATGATCGAAATAGGTTTTTTGCAGTGTAAAACAATTTTGGAGGTTTGAAGGTTAATGGCTTAATGGAACTAAGCAAAACTTAATGCTTCACCATTTGATAAGAATATCACTCATTTAAACCTCCGTCATATGTGTTACAATCTCGCGTAAATGGAAAAGAAACTGCTGAAATACGCAGAGCGTTATAAAGAGGTTTTGCCTGATAACGCTATTAGACAAGTAATACAGGATGAATCACCCACCTATTATTTTGTGAGTGGTTTCTCGCATCCTCAACTACCGATCGTTAAACATGACGGAATATTCTCCTTTGAATGGGGACTTATTCCTTTCTGGACCAAGGATAACAAGGCTGCCAAAGATATCCAGGACATGACGTTAAATGCTGTTGGGGATACTGTATTTGAGAAACCTTCCTTTCGTAACAGTATTACTGCAAAGCGGTGTTTACTTGGAGTGAATGGATTCTATGAGTGGCGTGACCAGAATAAAGTGAAGTATCCCTACTTCATTCATACGAAAAGCAGCGACATCTTCTCCCTGGGCTGCATCTACGAATCGTGGGTTGACAAGGGCACAGGAGAAATCCGAAATACATTCAGTATTTTAACAACACCTGCCAATCCGTTAATGGAACGAATTCACAACCTTAAAAAGAGGATGCCGCTTATCCTTTCACCCGAAGACGAAAAGAGATGGATCGAACCCAACCTGACACGGGACCAGATAAACGAACTCATAAAACCCTATCCGGAATCTGACATGTTCGCCTACACTGTTTCACAGAACGTGAACAGCGGGAAGAATAACCGCAATGTTGCTCAAAGCCAAGAGAAGGTCGATTATCCTGAACTGAGTTTGCTTTAGAAAAGACTGTTTTTATTACCTTTAACCATGAAACTTACATTCGCTCTAATACTGTCAATTCTCCTTAGTACGTCGTCATTTACTGCCCTTGTCGTTCGAGTTACTGATGGTGATACTATAGTGGTCCTTACTAACGATACGAAGCAGATCAAAATCAGATTGGAAGGAATAGACTGCCCTCATTAAATAGAGAATTGGCTCAACTTGAAAATGATTTATCTAAGAATCCAAAATTAGAGAAACCTTTAGGCCATGATTCATACAAAATTAGAATCGCGGTAAAGAGCAAGGGAAAAGACGAAAGTGGCGGACTCAGAGTTATAAGCCATATTGATACTGAAATAATTGGGTTGACAGACGTGATATGAATGATGACGGCGGAGGAGTTATCTTCCACGGAACCAAAGACAGTATCATCTGCGGGTGTTATGGCAAGGATCCGTGGTTATTGTCGGGGCGTAAACCTGATGCTCCCAAAACCATTCCAAGGATAGAACTTTCTCACGAACAGAACTGGATTTGGGCCTGCAAGGAGAGCCCTGAGAATAGGGTTGAGACATCCTTCCCATTCTCGCAAACCGAACATTTTAACGAAATGGTGGTCATGGGTGTATTGGCTGTTCGTCTGCAGGATCTTAACAAAGAATTACTCTGGAATGGTCCAAATATGAAATTCACCAATATCCACGACAACGAAACATTGAAGTCTTGTCTGGACAATGGATTTGTAATCAAAGATGGGAATCATACCTTCAATAAGAAATTCGATAAACCGATCAATGCACATGAATTTGCAGCTGACCTGATCAAACACACTTACCGTGATGGTTAGTCGTTTCCTGATATGCCGGTTTAAAAACTGGAGCATTATTTAAAAATTGCCGGAAGGAAAAACCTCCGACAATTTTTTTTCATTCAATTGTGCATTGAAAATGAGGTTATTGCTTGTAACATAAAATCAATGAGTTGGACTAATTTTCCATATGTTATGGTTTACCAACCAGAACATATGTTTCAAAACAGTTGATTCCTGTAAAAATTCCATAACCATTTTTAATATTGGCAGTTATCTCTGTTAGAGAAAGTGAGCTGTTGCTGGTTTCCTGAAAAAAGATCACATACTCAGGCTGAATTTTGAAAAGTGTAATCAGGTAATAGCCATAATATTTGAATGATTGGGAATTCAGTTCTGTGCTGCCGGTATTCGTAGGTTGATTTCTGAAAAAGGCTCCGGTGGCATTGGGTCCGGCATTGATCCGTTCCTGAATTTTTTCAATGTTTTTGGCAACTAACAGGTAATAACCCTGGTCGGTATTGTTCCATTTTATGGTTATTGGAGTAGGCATTGTCGGCGGTCCACCTCCACCGAGACCAGGTTCACCACGCTGAGCGATTATCATCGATTTAGCAGAGAGGGTTACTTGCAGCGGTTTCCCTGGTATGGTCGTGGATGCGGTGACCAGCAATCCGTTATAAGGAAAGGATAATTGATAGTTATTACCCTCAACAATTTTCAGATCTTTATTCTCATAGATACCCTGTCCAAGAGAAGCGAGTTTATAGGCTTTACCGGAACTCTGTTCGGTGATGGTCACCTCAAGTTGATTAATTTCCGTTGTGGACATTGCCATATCTGTGCTAAACGGAACTAATTTTGAAATTTTAACCCTGGGAATACTATCAGCATACAGGTAAGACTCAACAACTGGTTTGTCATGAAATCCGGCAATCTCTGTCTTCTTGCAGGATAGCATGGACAATATCATAAATAATAGTGTAATTCTCTTCATTTCCTAAAATTTAATAGAGAGTGAAACATTGGGTGTAATTCCTAAATAGCTAATGTTACTTTCAAGAATTACGTTATCAACAAGTTGAAATTGTTTGGAACTAACATTTTGCCTGTTATAAAGATTAAATACCGAAAAACTGATTGTGTTTTGGCGTTCCTTTGGCCCGATCAGGTTAAAACGGTAGGAGGCAGCAATGTCAAATCTGTGGTAATCGGGTAGCCGGTAGGAATTCTTATCGCTAACAGCGTAATAATTGGAGGTGATTCCGTCGATTAATTTCAACGAATATCCACCCAAAGGTGCAGTAAAGGGTCGACCTGTAGCGAAAATCCAGGATGCAGAGAAATCGAAGTTGCCATATTTATAGATGCCGACAATTTTCAACTCATGAGTCACATCATTATTGGCATAGAAGTATTGGTTTGAAATCGCAGGGAACCTGTTTTTGACCTCACCCAGTGAATAGCTAATCCATCCATTAAATTTTCCTGCTTTTTTCTGTGCAAGAAACTCCATTCCAATCGAATAACCATTGCCGGTAAAAAATTGCTCAGTGCTTTGAACACTGCTTCCCGGTTGAGGTACCGATCTGTAGCGCATAGAGTATTCGGTTACGTTCTGGTTTCGTTTATAAAAACCCTCAACACTAAAAAGATAGTCTGGTATATCGTAGTTGAGTCCAAGGTTAAAGTGTGTTGAGGAGCTGACAGGAATCTCCTTGCCATTTGAGAGCATCCAAAAATCTCTGTTTCCTGCCATAATATCCTCTCTTACAACACGGTTGGCAAATTGGTAATACAAGCCTGTCGCGCTGTTGATTGATATTTTCGGTGTTAGCTGAAAACTGGCTTTTAGTCTTGGCTCGGCATACACCTTGCCTGTAGCACTGAAGAAGTTGGCTCGCATTCCAGCCGTAACCGTTATTAAATTATTATAAAACAACATTTTATCTTGTAGATACAATCCAGCCAACGATGACTTTGTCAATTTGTCGAGCACCTTGATCGTGTCGTTCTGAGAATAGGTATAGGCAATATCATAGAATGTACCATATGCCCCAAATTCAAGGATATTCTTGCCGTCAAAACTATATTTCCAATCGTTTTTAATGCTTAGGTCAACCAGGTTATTCTCTTCGAGGATTCCGCTTTTAACATTATTTGTGACACTATCTTTTACAAATGATATTGATCGTCTTTGGTCGCGGGTGCTATAGAAGTCAGAAAAGCTGATGAGGGAGTAAGAGCTTAGCTTTTCACTCAATTTTTTTGTCCATTTTAGACTTGCCCCTACATTTCCGTACTTTGTGAAATCGCTGTTTTCCATGGCAATATTCCCGATTTGTCCACCACCGCCTCCACCGGGAGGGCCTGCACCACCTCCAGGTCTGCCAAATTGTGGTGAATTATCCAGATAATCGGTGCCATTGAAAACACTCAGCGAAATGATATCGTTTTTAGTTGCATTAAAGGTGATTTTCCCATTAATATCGTAAAAATAGGAGTTGGCCTGAAAATCACTTGCCCCCATTCTCATCACTCTGCGTGAAGAACTATTGTCAGTCTGGTTCATTCCGCTAATTTTTTCATAGAGATATCCCTGATAGGAACGACGAAACGCAAATATAGAGGTAATACGGTCTTTAATCGGAATCTCAACATAAGCATTCATGCTTAGAAGACTAATCTCAGCCCCCATCGTAGCCTTTCTTGAGTTTCCATCTTTACCTGTAATTTCTGTCACACTTGAGAGCCTACCCCCATATTTTGATTCAAACCCACCCTTATACAGCTGCACATCTTTAATTGCATTTGAATTAAAAGCACTGTAGAACCCATATAGATGATCGACATTATAGACGGTGAACCCATCGTAAATGATTAAATTCTGGTCGGGAGTCCCACCACGGACATACATTCCGGCAGACCCTTCATTTGATGCACTTACCCCCGGCATCAATTGAAATCCCCGCATGATATCTTTCTCTCCCACATTTGGCAATACCTTTAAGGCAATTGGCGACATTTTTATTTTCTGCTCCAATGTGGCCTGCTGTAATGCTTTATCGTCCTTTCTTCCGTAAATGAATACTTCCGATATTCCAGTACTTTGTTGTTTTAATTCAATGTGAAGCGGTTCATTTCCCTTTTTTTGTTCCAGGTTTATCTCTTTTGTGTGGTAGCCAATATACGAAACGCTGATTATCGCGGTATCTGCCGGAACGTTCGCCAATGCAAAATGTCCGTTTTGGTCTGTTAATGCCCCCTTGGTCGTCCCTTTAAGCACAACTGTGGCAAATGGAATCCTTTCCCCATTGGCAGCATCCACAATTTCACCCGAGAGAAGGAAATTCCGTTTAACTGGAACAAGTAATTTCCGGGAAACGACCTCAATTGTTTTTTCTTCCTCCTTGTTTTGCAAAAGCAGCTTGAGGTGATCCTTGTCTTTCGCGATATAGATGAATCCATCATCACCTAAAAGGGTAACCATATCCCACGAATCTCTTAACATTTTCAACAAACCACCCACCGTTCTTTCGTTGTTGGTCATTATTCCCGTTTTGTAATTCCCAATAAATGTTTTATCGTAGACGAACCGAATATTTAAATCTTTACCCAGATTGAGTAAGATTTCGTCAAGAGCACCTGTGTAATCTTTGGGTAGTTTAAAGTTTTCTACTGTCTGCGCCTGACTAAAAATTGGTGAAAGAAACAGTAGCATTAAAATAAAGTGTTTTGCCATTGTAAAATATAAGTATTGATACTTTTAAATTAATTCAATTCTCATGCCATAATATTAATACATTGTTAATTAATTCATTACAAAATATTGGGAAACATAAAATATAACAGTAAAAATCATATACTAGATGTGGCGGCTATTGAGATGGTTGCTTTTGAAAGTGGAAATTGTAACAATAACAGTAAAGAAGAATGAATACAGCTTCTAAATGCCCGATATTAAAGTTTAAAAAAAGCGCTGTTCTTCGAAAGGATTAAATAATATAGATAGAATGGAGATATTTATCGACGAAAAGCCATTTTTTATCGCTTCAGTAGATTATAATAGGATGGCAAAACTGATTTTTACCGGACGAATTTTTGTTTTTTTACATGAGTCCCCTCCTCTGCCAGGTGAGCCACCGTCATATTTGAAACGTTTATCCTTGGCGAAAGGTGGATGAAGTAATTAACCGCCTGTATCGCTCCTGTTCCATCAATTGATTCAATGTAATCCGTGCGTTTCAGATCGTTAGTAAGGATATTGACCTTATTCCGATTGTATCCGGAAAAGAACAGGAATATAAGAGTGAAAAAAATAATGAATTCTTTCATCAAGCTATAGGATTAGACAAAGGAGTGTTTGGTTGATAGCATGGACACGCCGGATAAAAAATACAGTCTCAGCCCGAGCAAATTGACCACCTTCTGCCGGCATATCCATTTGGTCAGCCGGAACTGAGTTCGTTGTAGATTTAACACACTCCCTTGAACAACGTACTTGAAACGTGATTATATTACCATTAAATATTTGATTAGAATATAATCATGTGCAAAAAGTTTGTATTAGCAAGTGATCTTAAACGGATTGAGCCCAGGTTTAATGCCAAGCTTGGTCCAAACACGCCGGAGATTCCCAAAATGTATGCCGTTGCGGAAGGTGATGGGACCTATGTGATTACTGGCCAAGATCCGCATCGGATACAAGTATTCAATTTCGGGATGACACCATTTTATGCAGACAAACCACTAAGTCTGATCAATGCCAGGGCAGAAGGGGACAAAAACAGCCGTAATGATCCAGGCTACACCGGATCGAACGCCATATTTTTGAAGCCAGCCTTTCGGAAACCCATTCAGTTTCAACGGTGCCTCCTGATTGCGGATGCTTACTACGAATGGTCAGATCAAAGTAAACCCTACCTGGTGTACCTGCAAAACAAGAAACGGCCATTTGCCTTCGCAGGGCTATACGATGAATGGAAAAACCCAGATACAAAGGAAACTGTTTTCTCCTTTACAATTATTACAACAACCGCAAACCCTTTACTGCAAAGTCTGGGCGTTAAAAGGATGCCCGTCATTCTTTCAAGGTCGGAGGAAATAGACTGGATCAAAGCTTCGAACCATTTGTCCAAAGCATTACGGGTTCTTAATGCTTACCCATATGAAAAAATGAATGCCTACCCGGTTTCGGAAAAGGTCGATTGGAAGTGTAATAATGATCCCTCGATGCTGAATCCTACCGGGGAAAAACTGCTTAAAGAAGTTATTACACAACCTCTACAGCAACGTCGGTTTCATAAAGAAAAACCATCTCCTGAAATACCATGGTTTCAGAATCGTCAGAAACCAGAAGATACAAAGTAAATTGATACTTATTCAGTTAACACAACATTTCAATTCTTTTAAAATTCACTAACCTCAAAAATTAGGACGGTAGTCATATTAAATACATATTTGCATTACGTTTTTAATTTCATCAATTTTTTTGATGAAGCAGAAGGATGGCGCCTCACGGTGCTGTCCTTTTCAATGAATACTAATTTTGAATGATAATCAGGTTGCGCCTGTGCGGCTTGAATTTGTCAGAAAAGATCAAATTAACCCAAAACCAGCGTTTCGTGGACTTCTTCATACCTGAAAACGGGATGAATGCATCGATGTCTTAAATAATGTGTGAATTTTGCAACTATTTTACAAAATTTTGCAACAACTGCCGGAATTAAACGGGCCATTTTTGCGATGTGATAATAATGTCACAAAAATATAATAAAAATTAATGAAACTTAAAAACGTATCACCAATCATAGCACTGCTTATGGTTGTTTTAGTTTCCGGTTGTAGTAAAGATTTAGGATCAAATGGATCTGCCGGAATGCCTTCAGACATGAAGTCGGCTAATGTTCATTTGAAAAGCGGATCATTGGCAGAGGTAAATCTTGGTGTTGCCGGTGATTTTGTAATTTTGTCAAAAACTGGAGTTACCGATGTCTATAAATCGGCAGTTTTAGGTGATGTAGGTACAAGTCCAATCACGGGTGCAGCAATGTTGTTAAAATGCAATGAGGTTACGGGTACAATTTACACCGTCGACGCTGCAGGTCCACTACCATGTAGGGTGACTAACGCTACCAGGTTAGGTACTGCTGTACTTGACATGCAGGCAGCTTATACCGAGCTTGCCGGACGTATTAATCCTGATTTCCTGAATTTAGGTGCCGGAAATATCGGAGGCAAAACGCTTACACCTGGTCTTTATAAATGGACCAGTCCATTGATCATCCCAGCTGATATTACAATATCAGGTGGTCCGAACGATATCTTTGTATTCCAGCTTGACCAGACCCTAATGGTGAGTTCAGCAGTTAGGATGACGCTGGCCGGTGGTGTACAGGCAAAGAATATTTTCTGGGTGTCAGCTGGCGCTGTAATCCTTGGTACGACAAGTCATTTTGAAGGAAACATTATTGGTAAGACAAGCATTAGCATGTTGACTGGCTCTACAATCAACGGAAGAATGCTTGCTCAAACGGCAGTAACCCTACAGATGAGTACAGTTGTAATGCCATAAGTAATTGCAGATTCCAAATATATAAAGAGGCTGTCCTGATCGGGATGGCCTCTTTTGGTTTATCTACTGTTTTACAATATGTAATAATTATAATATATAAAATCAGTTGCAAATTAACTATATTTCCTAATATGCTATTATGTATATAATATTGATTTTGGCTAGATAATGTTTCTTTACTATACTGAATTTTATATTTCTGCTATACCAGAGCTGTAACCTAAACATTATATTGCTATTATGAACTTGACAGATAGAGTTTAAAGCCTAAAAAGAAGGATTGGTGCAAATAATGAAACTGAAGTATATGCCTGACATTCAAAAAACTAAAAATGTGTGAATTTTGCAACTATTATCTAGAATTATGTAACCTTTTAAAGGTTCACAGGTGCAATTTTGCATTGTGATAATAATGTCACAAAAATACAATAAAAATTAATGAAACTTAAAAACGTATTGCCAATTGCATCAATGCTATTGGTTGGATTTATTACGGGTTGTAATAAAGATCAGGATTCATCTTTATCTTCAGCGATGTCTCCAGGAGCTAATCAGCTAAAAAGTGCCACGTTGGCATTACCTTTAGTAAATCTTGGGACAGCTGGCGATTTCGCAATTCTATCAAAAGCAGGAATTACGAATGTCTTTAAATCTACAATTACCGGAGATATTGGATCAAGTCCTATTACAGGTGCAGCTATTCTGGTAAGTTGTGCTGAAGTGACCGGGACAATTTTGGCTGTTGATGCTGCCGGTCCACTGCCTGCCAGTGTGACAAACCCCACCAGGTTAGGTATTGCAGTAGGCGATATGCAGGCTGCATACACAGACGCTGCCGGACGTGCTAACCCTGATTTCTTAAACTTAGGAGCAGGAAGAATTGGCGGCCTTACTCTTACACCTGGTCTGTACAAGTGGACAACTGGTCTTCTTATCCCTTCGGATGTAACCATTTCTGGTGGTCCGAACGATGTTTGGATTTTCCAGGTTACCGGCCCCCTCACTTTGAGCAATGCGGTGAAAATTAACCTAACGGGAGGTGCACAGGCAAAAAATATCTTTTGGCAGGTAACCACTGCTGTTAGTTTGGGAACAACGAGCCATTTTGAAGGAAATATTCTTGGCCAGACCAGTATTAGTTTGCTCACAGGTGCATCAATAAACGGAAGGTTATTGGCACAAACTGCTGTAGCACTTCAAATGAGTACTGTTACGATTACGCCCGCTGATGCACCAGATGCTGTATTACCTACTGTAAATTCAACAGAACCAATCAACAACGCCACTGGTGTAACGCTTAACAAGGCAATTGTTGTTAACTTCAGCGAAGCAATGGATATAGCAACAATCAATGCTTCCACATTTACCTTAATGCAAGGAACAACTGTTGTTCCAGGTGCAGTAACCTATACAGGTTTAAAGGCTACTTTTACTTCAACAAGCAACCTGGAAAACGGCAAAATTTATACAGCAACAATTACATCCGGGGCTAAAGATATTGCAGGCAATGCTCTTGCAAACAACCATACTTTCAACTTTACGACCGAAGTTGCAGCGGACCTTATTTTGCCCGTGGTAAATTCAACGGTTCCGCAGAACAATGCTACAGGTGTTGAACTTAACAAGGTAGTTGCATTAACCTTCAGCGAGGTAATGAATCCTTTAACAATCAACGCTTCAACTTTTACCTTAACGCAAGGAACAGTGGCAGTTTCCGGAGTTGTCGCTTATTCCGGCACAACAGCAACCTTTACACCTTCAGTTATCCTTGTTTCCGACCTGGTTTATACTGCCACGATAACAACCGGAGCAAAAGACTTAGCTGGCAATTCGCTTGCGGCCAACTCTGTATTGAGTTTCACGACCATTGCTGCTGTTCCATCGTCAACTCTTGCGGCGGTAAACCTTGGGGTTGCCAGTAATTTTGCGATTCTGTCAAAAACAGGAATTACCGATGTCTTTAAATCTGCTATTACCGGTGATGTTGGTGCAAGTCCAATTACTGGTGGAGCAATTCATGCAACATGCGACGAAGTTGCAGGGACAATATACACTGTCGATGTTAACCGTCTGATTCCTTGTGCTGTAACAAATCCAAGCATGTTAAC